>Ga0210040_10000089_pt1 | contig 193481 bp, 207 predicted proteins | sample CryGeyCG12114_NA_FD_185462 | JGI IMG/M metagenome (GOLD analysis project Ga0210040, IMG submission 185462) | Groundwater microbial communities from aquifer - Crystal Geyser CG19_WC_8/21/14_NA (SPAdes) (version 2) | ecosystem: Environmental > Aquatic > Deep subsurface > Groundwater | place...
GATCATAATCAACGACAAGATATCGCTGATGCATTTCTCGAAACGCAGCTAAAAATTCGTGACCGCCTTTATGGTAGCCAAAGAGAATAATTGGATACAGCGCCGATTTTTGTTTGCGCTCTTTGATCGTTCGTCGCTCGAAAATTTTGAGCGGCCCTTCGAGTAGTTTAAAGAGCTTATCATCGTATTTCATGAGGTAGGTTGAGACACCGATTGTGATCAAGGCAACGAGCGTAATAATGGCCGTCAGCTCTGAGGATACAAGGCCAACACTTCCTGCGAATACGATGAGGATGATGGAGAACTCACTTATTTGGCTAAGGTGAACACCTGCTTTGAAGCTTGTGAGGCGCGTGTAACCAAGTGCTCCGAGGCTACTCATGACAAAGAGCGGTTTGCCGATGATAACTACAGCAGAGAGCACGAGGGCTGGTATGAGACTAGAAGACATATTATTGAAGGTAAATGTTTCCCCGAGAGTCACAAAGAAGAGTACGATGAAAAAATCACGCAGCGGTTTGAGCTTAGCCGCCATCTCTGTTGCGTAGGGAAGTGCAGCCAAACTGACGCCGGCGAAAAGTGCACCGACTTCGTGCGAAAATCCAACGATCGAAAAGACACTGGCAACACCAAATCCCCATGCAATCGTAAAAAGAAAGAGGAGCTCTTGAGACTGAGCAAAGAATTTTGAGAGACGCGGCATGATCTTTGCCCCGATGATATATAGCGCAATCGCCAGTGCCGCACCTTTGGCGACTAGAATACCGACATCTCCGGCGCTAAGTCCGTCTTGAGATGATCCGACAGCCGCCACAACAAGGATTGCGAGCGTAGCAACAATGTCGTCGATCAAGATAACACCGATAGCAATCTGGGCATATAAACGAGACGTTTCGCGTTTATCAGAGATAACTTTGAGAATGATGATCGTGCTAGAGAAGAATAAAGCAAGTCCGATCAGAATGCTCTGAGTGATGCCAAAATGGAATAATTCACCCATTGCAAAGCCAGTTGCTCCGACGAGTGCAAGAATGGAGACAGCAGTGATAAGAGCAACTTGTCCGACACTTTTAATGACTGTGACGTTCAATCCGAGCCCAATAATAAACAGAAGTAGTGTAATTCCTATTTCGGAAAAAGATTCAAAAGCATCTTTGGCATGAACGATATTGAGAAGACTTGGTCCTACGACGATACCCGTCAGGATGTAACCCATAATCAACGGTTGACGCAAAAGTCGCATCACCAACGAAACACATGCCGCGATGACGAGAACAAGAGTAAGTTGAGTAAATATTGACTGATCCATGTTTGTTTTTGAGTTTACTTATGCTTAGTATGACAGCTGATGAATTATCCCGCAACAAACTGCGAGAGGAGCCATCCAGAAAGACCACCAGCCACAATGATAAGCAGTCCCAAGCCGGCCACTTCGAAGCCGTCACGCACGGCATGACGACGCATGAGAAGCGAACCGCGATACCACCCGGCAACGAATAAGATAATGAGTGTCAAGAGAACGGAGCAGCTAATAGCGACATTTAAGGGCGCAATCAATAGAAGAGGGATGATGGCTATGAGGGAAACCGCAAGGTAGGCGAGAAATTCTATGAACGAAGGAACGAAGTACGCCTTTAGCCAGCTCCTTTTCTCATGACCGTCAAGCTCATCCATGTAGTGCTCGCTGGCGAATCGGACTGCGCTCGCATTGAGTGCGTTGACGATAATACTAATACCAGCAATGAGAATCAGCAGGTCACGACTAACTCCTTCGAAACTAAGCCCGATGACCAGTCCTGCAAAAATGGCAAACCCTCCCTCAACGCCTTCTAAGACGGAGAGGAAATTGTCATTGCCAAAGGGAACGTGACGAAAACGTCTCATACATAAGTATTGTAACGCATTCCTATTTCTCTAAACCGTAGTATTTGCGGTATAGTATGAGAAAAGACTGCTTATGATTACTTATTATTACAAAAACATGCGAAGCGAACATGTCAAAGAGCTCGATGAATATAAATCGGGTAGTTGGACGTGTGTCACGGATCCTTCCTCGACAGAGCTTGAATACCTGGTAGAGAAATTTAATCTTGATGCGGGTCATCTGCAAGATGCGATTGATGCTGATGAGATGCCGCGGTTGGAGCAAGAAGGTGAGCTGACATATATCTTTGTACGCTACGCATACACCAATGAGGAAATGGAACTCTCGACGGCACCACTTTTATTTGTCGTAGGGCCAAATATTTTTCTCACACTCTCTATTCATAGCATTCCTCGTTTGCAACGTTTCTTAACTGGGAAGGTACAGTTTGCGACCACACAACGTACCAAACTTGTCCTCCTCATTCTCGATCAAATCGTCGACCAGTACGAAGTGTTCATTAATAATATTTCTCGCCAAATCAAAGTGATTCGATCGCGCCTCAAGTCGCATACGGTCGGGAATCAAGATTTTATTGATTTTGTTTTAATCGAAGATGAGCTGAATGAGTTTTTGTCAGCCCTGCTACCGACAACGGCTATTTTGCGACGGGTGATGCTCGGTCGTCATATTCCGCTGTATGACGATGATCAAGAGATCGTCGAAGACCTGCTCCTCAATAACGAGCAGTCAATTGAGGGCTGTCGTAGTAACGTAAAAAGCATTGTCAATATCCGCGGTGCCTACTCCACGATTGCGAGCAATAACCTGAACCGGACGATGAAGATTTTGACCGCAGCGACCATGTTTATCGCTATACCAAATGTATTTTTCGGAATGTTTGGTATGAATGTGTTGTTGCCGTTTCAACATGAATCGTGGGCATATCTCTTTGTGCTAGTGCTCACGGTTACGGCCACTGTATTTGTCTTTTTATGGGCGCGTTCAAAGAAGATATTTTAGGCTTTTGGCCATAAACGTTGACATAAGCACTATGATTTGATACCATTGGACTTGTCGTTTCGCGTCACGTATCGGTGCCTTACGGTCGATGACGCCTCGTTAAGAGACGATAATGATAAGGGTTATAAGGTAACCTGATTCTCTTTTAAAGGGAGCAAACAATGCCAATTACGATCCGCAAAGCGCCTTCACGCGTGCAGCGAATTGAGGTAGATATTCTACCGGCTGAGTGGCAAGAATACATCGCCCACTAGTATAAAAATTCCCGCATCTCTACCCCGAGAGCGGGAATTTTTAATGTACTGTGAACGAGACAGGTTACTGAGGTGTTGTAACGCCAGCTTTTTTGAGCTCTTGATCAATAAGGGCAGCTAATTTTTCGCCCTTACCTTGTACGAGATCGCCGACTGCCTCATCATTCACTTTGGTCGAACCGATATAGAGCGTTGGTGTAGCATTGGCGTTTACTTTTTTTGCTAATGCACGGTCACGAGCAATTTTCTCAGTGACAACTTTGCCAAGCAAATCTTGGCGATAAGTGTCGATATTCACCCCAGCGCTTGCGGCATATTTTTCAAAAATTGAGTTGCGCTCAGTGGTCGATGCGCCGCTCCACTCACTTTGGTTTTGATAGAGTGCGTCGTGCATTTCCCAGAACTTTCCTTGTTGGCCAGCAGCTTCGGCGGCAGTAGCGGCGGAGAGTGCGTTTGGATGAATGCTCGTCAGAGGAAGGTTACGAAATACAAAAGCAATTTGATCTTTGTATTTATCCTTGAGGGCAGCGACATTAGGGAAAGCGCCACCACAACTTGGGCACTGAAAATCACCATATTCAAAGACGACAACCTTTGCATCTTTTTTGCCATAAACATTGTCACCAACCACATCATTTTGTGCAGTAATTATTTGTGACGGATCGATGTCTGCAACATTAGCTTTGTTTCGTCCTGAAATTGCGACCAAGCCACCGAGTACCAGTGCGCAAATGGCAGCAAAGATTATCCATCGAGTTTTACTCACAAAAGTCTCCTTACTTATTATCCCTTTACTATACCATTTTACCCTGGTATGAGCTGCCAATAACAGGGTACAATAAAGACAATGTTGCTCATGGTTGTTGGACTTCTCTGGTTATTGCTTGGCGTACTCACTGCACTCTCTTTTCATGATGAGAAAGCATTGAGTCGGTATGAACTAACGAGATTGAGCCAGTCAGGTGATAAAGTTGCTCGAGAGTTACTTGCTAGACAAGAAAATGAGCAAGAACTCGAAAGTCTGCGTTGCATTGTTATCACACTCGTATCATCAGCAGTTGTCACTTCATCGGTGTTTAGTGTCGGAATATGGCAGGGTATACTGCTTGGCACAGCACTCCTTATTCTCTCGCCATTGTTCGTGCGGGTATCGCCTGTGAGGCGACTCGCCGATAATTTCCGAGAACGTGTCCGGCCATATGCGCTTACTGCCGCCATACACATTGGGCCGATCCTACGTCTATTGAGGCAAAGAGAAGTTGAGTCAGCGGCCGTCCGAGTCTACTCGCATGATGAATTGTTGGATGTGGTTCACCGCTCCCATGGCGTGCTTTCGACAGATCAAAGAAAGCGACTAGAGGCAAACTTATCTTTTGATGACAAAACAGTAGCTGAAGTTATGACACCCAAGAGTGTGATCGATACGGCCGATGTACATGATACGCTCGGCCCACTTGTGATTAACGACCTTCATAATACGGGACACAGCCGTTTTCCAGTGATTGAAGATGATATTGATCACGTTGTAGGAACTTTATATCTCAAAGAATTGATTGATCTTCGTTCTGAGCACCAGACAGTACGCGCAGCCATGAATCCGAAAGTCTACTATATTCATGAGAATGATAGCCTTCAGCATGCGCTGCATGGATTCATGCGCTCACATCACCATTTGTTTGTGGTGGTGAACGATTACCGCGAAACGGTGGGGCTACTAAGTCTCGAGGATGCGATTGAAGCGCTGATCGGAATGAAAATTGTTGACGAATTCGATCAATTCGATGATTTACGCGCTGTGGCAGAACGCAATCCCCGACACAACAACCATCCGGCAAAACGCCAAAATATCTAGCTCTCTCTTTCCTCGCGACCTCAACCGACTCGCGCCCTAAAGACTTGCAATTCGTGTGATAAATATCACAGCTATCTTTTCTACAGAGGTCTATAGTTTTTCTATAACCTTAATAACGAAAGGATAGTAGTTAATGGACTCGAATACTGTCATTACCCTACTTACGGTTGCAGTCGTATTGCTGTCAGTTGTCATAATTGCAGTACTCGCGATAGCGATCATTGTTCTCATGAAAGTAAAAAAACTTGTTAAAAACGTTCACAACGTCACGAACAACTTGTCTGCAGCTACTGAATGGCTTGCTCCACCAAAGTTGTTTGGTGAATTAGTAAAAGCTTTTCGTAAAAATTAAACTAGTTACATAAAGGAGATTTAAAGATATGAACCGCCCAATGAAAGTCGTCGTCGCTGCTGCCCTCGGATTTGTCGCAGGAATTCTATTTGCACCAAAGAGTGGTAAAGAAACTCGTGAAGACCTAAAGACAAAAGCAAACGAGGCAAAAGACTACGCAAATGACAAAAAGTCACAAGTCCAACATGCAGCAAAAGAAGGTGTAAAGACACTAAAGGAAAGCGCATCTAAAGCTGGTAACGAAGTTACTGATATGGCAAAGAGCGCTCGCAATTCTGCTAGTGTCGTCAAAGACGAAGCAGGTCGCCTCGCCGATGAAGCAAAAACTCGCGCCGGACGTGTTGGTGATAACGCTAAAGAAACCGCACAGTCACTCCGCTCAACAAGCAGCAGCAAGCCTGAGCTTGAAATTGAGACTAACCCTGCACGACGTCCAAAAAACTAATTCAGTACAGAATATTAAAATAAGCCGCAAAAACTTTTGCGGCTTATTTTAAATTGAGCTTTTGGCTGAGTAGTTGATAGTCATTTTTTTAATGTTCGACTATCATCGATGATGCCCTTAATAGTCCTTAGTTCACGATGCATGACGAGGTCTTTGACAGAGACCAGTGCCATAAGTGGTGGAGTGACTTGGCGTTGTTCAAGAAGACGTTCAATTTTATCGATAAAATTACCGATGTCAGTCTTATGCTCAGAGGAGAGTGGCTGGGTATAGAGGCGACGCGCCAAGAAAAACGCGAGAGCTCGAACAATGAAAAACACGAGCGCAAGGAGAGCGATAGGAATAATAAATAGCCACCACCAATCACTAAAGTAATACGCCAGGACCCAGATGATTGCCGTCAATACAGCAAAAATGACCAGTGCGATAATAGTGAGGCGTTTTATCATTCGGCGCGCGAAGTACGAGCTGACTGCTCGAAAGACGGTAAGATGCTCAATCATACAGCCAGTGTATCAGATGAAGAGAGAAGAGGAGAAAGACGTATACTAGAAGCATGAAACTACACATTATTCGCCATGGCGAAACGATTGAAAATAAAACAGGCGTTGTACAAGGTTGGCACGGGGGCACTTTGACCGAACTTGGTGAGCAACAAGCGCTGGCAGCAGGTCCAAAAGTTGCCGAGCTACAACCGACAATCATCTTCAGTTCTGATCTTCACCGTACACAGCAAACAACAACGCAGTTATTGCAAACGCTCGGTGACGTTCCGGTGCTTTTTGATTGGCGGCTTCGAGAGCGAGCTTTTGGCGAAGCAGAAGGGAATCCACAATCAAATTATGACTGGGAACAAATACTGGCTTTTACGAACAACCAGAATATTGAAGGTGTTGAAACGAAAGCTCATTTTATGAATCGTATTCGTCGCCTCATTGACGACCTCAAAGACTTTACGTTTGCTCATGATTCGGTTTTGGTCGTGACACATGGCGGAGTGCTAAATGTTTTTGCCGCAATCGCGGATCCGGATCATAAATGGCAACGCTATGAAAATACCGAAATACTCTCAATAGAACTTGCTCAGTTGATGTAGCCTGCTTCGCGAAGTTTATAGTAAAACACTGTGCCGGCAATTCCGCCGATCAGTGTACCAATAATACTCCAGCCACCAAATGCCGACTGACCAAAGAGAACTGGCAGGTAAGCGCCAATGGCAATAAAAATTGTCAAAATGGTATACATAGGAAGCTTTACAAGCATAGTGATGGTAGTATGTCAGATTTTAAGTATAAGAACAATACAATATTTGACAACAAGTAATAAATAGTATAATATAATGTTATGAATGCGCTCAATCGACCGTTTGATGAAGTTGCTTTATTTGGTACGTGTGGAGCAAATACCACATGGCGTCAGCCGTTTATTAGCGAGTTACGCAAACGAGGAATTGATTACTACGATCCAAGTCTTTTTCCCTTTTTCGACCCCATGCCGCGTGAGCTATTAATTAAACGTTATGAGCAAGAATTATTCAAATTAGATGTTGCGGAACGGGTTTTACGAACTTTTGTCATAACTGACGAGACTGCTGGCAAAATATCTCTCGGCGAACTAAGCCATGTCCTGCATATACACGAAGATTCACGACCCTTAATTGCATATGTTGCACCAACCCCCTCACGCCATATTTCTGAGCGTGATGCGGCTGTATCCAAAAGATTCCGCGATCAGGTGAGGGCCCACTTGGATGAATTTAAAGGAAGTGAAAATGTTCATACCGTTGATTCTGTCGACGAAGCATTGAGCACGACACTTACACTGTGTAGTCCTCCGGCAGAAAATGTACAATAGTGACATATGCTGATCGGTGTCATTTCTGATACTCATGACAAATTGTCCACTATTGATGATGCGCTTCGATATTTTAGCAGCCAATCTATTGAGCCGGTGATTCATTGTGGAGATTGGAAATCGTTCGATACGGTACGTTATTTTGCTGACGCAGCGCACCAATTACATCTCCCAGTGAAAGGAGTGCTCGGCAATAATGATCGTGACTCGCAAGAATTTCTTGAGTTTGCTCGCTTGCACAAAGGTGATTTTTCGTTAAATGAAGGGGTGCTTAAGATGCAGATAGGCAATAAAAAGGTGGCCGTTTACCATGGGCATCATAAACCTACACTTCGTAAGGTGCTGCTTGAGATCACATGTGGCATTATTCTCCTGGGCCACACCCACAAACCTTTTATCGAGTCGACTGACAATAGGTTGCTGGTAAATCCAGGATCGACTGCCTTTGCTATTCCTCGGAGTAAAACCTGGCGGCCAACGGTTGCGCTCGTTGATACCGAGAGACTCACTGCCTCTATCCACTATCTTAACGAAATACGTACATGAATAAGGCCGCACCCTTCGTTGGATGCGGCCGGGTTCATTCAGCTTGCAAGCGCAAGGTCGCGCCACGTGTTGACGGGATGCTGCGCTGAGTAATACGTCGAACAGGTATAACGTCGTACTTCGCCTTGATCTTCCGTCGTGATAATGAGGTCTGGAAATTGTTGAAAGGCTCGAGGGGGATCACCAAACGCGATGTTTGTGATTGAGCCTCTGATGCCGTACGCATTGATGAGAGAGTGTTCGGTGTCGCCACCAGCTCTGCCGCGGTATGACAGCCGCAGCTTGCCGTTGCTATCCAGTTCAACGTCGATCTCGGCAGTGCAGGCGCGTGCAGCTGACGAAATAATAATGCTCTCACTCATTGTTAAAACTCCTGCCTCCATAGGGGAATGAACACTGCCGTTATAGCATGTTCGAAAAAAGAGCACAAGAGGCTAGGGCATTCGAGAGAGGGCAGGCGTGTTCTCCAGTGAACGCCATGCATACCAACATACCATCGATTCGTATGGATGCCATAGATTTTGTTCAGAGATAATTTGTATTTCTACATCTTTGACCACGTGATCAAAATTGTATTTTTCTGTGTAGAGGGAAGTTAGAGCATTACGAACGCCAAGGTCACCAACAGCCAAAACATCGAGTCGCCCCATACAAAATATTAAAAACATATGAACGGTCCATACGCCGATGCCCTTTACCTGCGTCAAATGTTGGATAATTTCGTCGTTAGATAGTGAGTCGAGATGGTCGAAGTTCACCGTACCGTCTTTGACGTGTTCTGCTAAGTCGCGAATGTAATTTGTTTTGGGCCTGCTGAGCCCTACGCTTTTTATCTTATCAAAATCACGGGCAAGTATATCTGCGGGTGTTGGAAAATGATTAAAAAGATCGACAAAACGACCGAGGATGCTCGCAGCGGCTTTGACGCTGAGTTGCTGCGAAATAATACTTTCGACTAAAGCCTGGTAATAATTACGATGGGGCCGAAATGTCGGCAGCCCATGCTTCCCTATCAACGCCTTCATTACTGGGTCTTTGCGGGACAAGTGATCTGCGCCGAGCCGTAATTGTTCCTGAAAATCCATATAGTACAGCCTACCATGTTACGATAATGTCCATAGCCATAAAGTGGATGTGGCGGCGCATAAACTAACATGGTAGAGGATACCTATGAAACATATCTCAGTCTGGAAAGTGTTTATACTTACGATTATTACGCTTGGCATCTACTTTATCGTGTGGTGTGTAAAGCGCCGCGAAGAGCTGGTCGCTGCAGAGTCAAAGCCCATTCCTAGCTGGTTATGGCTGCTTCTCCCCCTGCTTATTTCTGGCTTTATCGGTATGGTAGCGCTCATCATCGGACTCGTTGCACTGAGCGGTGACCCACAAGCCGCATGGATATTCATGCAAGTACTCGTACCAGTCATCGTCCTCATACCAATCGCCTTCAGTCTGTGGTGGATGTGGCGTTTTGGCGCCGTTGCTGCTGATGCTATGAATCAACGAATCACGAGGGACTGGATATTTGTGCTTTATCTTATTACTGGTCCCGCGGTCATATTATTTCTCCAATACTATTTCAACCGCCCTGCCGATAAAGCGACTACCCCCTCAAAAAACTTTATTGTGCTCGCTTCAGCGACTTGTCTTGTTTTTGCGATCCTCAATGTGTGGTCGCTTGTAGATACCTATACTCAACCGGGTCAGTATGAAGAATTTGCAACTGAGTTGCGTAAAATCAACGAAGAGATTAAAGCCGATACGCAGTCATAGGCTTTAATGTGTACCAGAATTCAATTTAGCCTATACTAGTCGATATGAATAACGATGAATTAAATCTTAACGTTGCCTGGTCCTCCATAGACGGCGAGGGTCTTGTGCGTGTCGTACCAACCGACTCATTTCGCACCGGTTGTTTGCTGGTTGCAGAGTTGGCCGATATTGCTGAAAAGCTACATCATGACCCACGTATTGAGCTCACCAACAACAAAGTAATAGTCACGCTGTATAGCGACGACGTCCAAGATATAACGGAGCGTGATCGACAATTCGCGAGTGCCGTTGACGAACTTATTGGCTAAATCTCAATTGGTTCGTGAAGGCGCTGGTAGGTGGCGCCATTTTTTTCGGCAATAGCAGGTAACATCTTGTCCGGTAGCGATTTACCGATATCCGACAATACTGCATCATGTGTAGGGAAAATTAGGCGTGGTTTTATCTCTGCTAAGAAATCTATCGTGTCGCTCAGTTTAAGCCATGGTGCTGCGACGGGCAAGGCAAGAACGTCAACAGGTTTGTGAGGTAGAACAAAACTGTCTCCAGGGTAATAAACTTTCTCGTCGATCATAACCCCGATATTAGTTATGGGAGGGAGTGATGCATGTATCTCGGCATGTTCACCACCATAGAACGTGAGACTAAATGGTCCGACACTCACTTCGTCGTCAGGAGCTACCGTTTTGTTCGGGAGTGTATCACCAAGCTGAGTAGTGACTGATTCAGGAGCAAAGATGAGTGCATCTGGATTGTGTCCAATGAGTGCACCAAGCGCGTTTACATCAAAATGATCGGCATGTTCGTGAGTGACAATTATGCCAACAACATTTTCAGGTGCACCAATGTCTTCCGTATACGCACCTGGGTCAACGACGAGTAGTCGCCCTACTTTTTCAATTGTAAAACACGCGTGACCATACTTTGTCAGTATCATGCTAACTCCTCCTTTTCTTCTTTGAACCAATGACTGTAGGCTGTGCGAGATTTAAACACTTTTGGATTGATGACGATTGAGCAATAGGGATTATTTGGTGCTCGATTGAAGTAATCTTGATGCTCCTCCTCCGCCTCATAAAAAGCCTCGAGTTTAGTCAGCTCCGTGATAATGGGATCGTCCCAATGGGTCTGGGCGCGCTCAACAGCGGCTTTAAATACCTCGGATTGCCGGGTGTCTGCATAAAACATCGCCGAGCGATATTGTGGCCCCACATCATTTCCTTGTCGGTTGAGCGTTGTCGGGTCATGTATTAAGAAAAATATATCGAGAATAGTTTGCGCCGGGATAACAAATTCGTCAAAAGTAATAGAGACTGACTCGGCATGTTCAGTTTGTCCACTGGCCACTGCATGATACTCTGCGGTTGCCGCACTCCCTCCAGCGTATCCTGACAGAGAAGATTCGACGCCTTTTAATTTGCGGAAAACTGCATCCAAACACCAAAAACAGCCGCCAGCGAGTACGTATGTTGTCATAAAACTATCCTAACAGGCACGCGTCTTGCGAAAGGTGAAAATAATTACGATACAACCAAAGTTGTATACGTTTGTCAGACTATACTAGAACAGTGACATCACAAGAATTTCAAGACATCGTATGGCAGTATGGACGAGAGCTCTACCGTGATATGCCATGGCGAGATGCGCCGCTCCCATATTACGTCTGGGTAAGTGAGCTAATGCTTCAGCAAACACAGGTCGCACGAGTCATTCCAAAATTCAATCTATTTATAGCGCGCTTCCCTACTGTTCGTGAACTTGCTGCTGCACCACTTGCCGATGTATTGATTGTATGGAATGGGTTAGGGTATAACCGACGCGCAAAATACCTTTGGGAGGCAGCTCAGGTCATTATGGAAAATTTTCAGGGTGAATTGCCGTCCACCCACGAAGCATTACTCAGTTTACCGGGAATCGGGCCGAACACGGCCGCAGCTATCTGTAATTATGCGTACCAAGTACCCCAGCCATTCATTGAGACCAATATTCGAACAGTCTATTTTCATCACTGGTATGACGAGATGGCGCTTGTGTCGGACAAGGAACTGTTGGTAGTCGTCGCTGAAACCATGGACCGCGAGCAACCACGAGAATGGTTTTGGGCATTGATGGATTATGGCTCTTATCTTAAAAAAACGCAGGGTGGGCGACTCAATCAGAGCATACACTATAAAAAACAGAGTCCTCTCAAAGGGAGTGTGAGAGAAATGCGCGGTCAAGTCATAAGGCAGCTCGCCATTTCAGAGCAAAACGACGAGGATTTACGTCGTAACGTGGTCGCAGATGAGCGCTATGACCCCGCTCTTCGTGATTTGCAGAGAGAAGGCCTCATTATCTTCTCGGCTGGGCGTTGGCGTTTGGCGGAATATAAGGGATAATAAAGAGATGAAAATTACGCGTCGTGTCAGTTTGCTTGCCTGCTTGTTTGTCGTTCTTGCGACACCAACGGTTCACGCTGAAGCCGTGCCTCTCAATGACCAGCAAATAGAACTTGTACGACGGAATTGTATTCAAATACAGTCCAGCATGCAGCGACTCGAGCGTATCGAAACAGTTGCCCGTCGTAACCGTGGTGTTGGTTACGAATCGACGTTGAAACTCATGGCAGCACTTAATAGCCGCGTGGCGGCCAACAAGCTGAATGTTCCGGAATTTATAGTGACAGCGGCTGAGATGGAAAAAAGGGTCAATGATTTTGATCGCAACTACATCACGTACAACAACTCATTTCATACCACGATGAAATTTGCTAACTGTCAGCAACAACCAGTAACCTTTTATGATTATTTGAACCAGACACGTGAGCTACGTGCCCGTGTCGGTACTGATGTTGAAGCAATTAGCAAGTTGCTCGATGATTACCAGAAAAGTTTAGATAAGCTGAAGCAGACGGTTGGAGTAAATACGGAGTCACCACAATGAGGCCTTCATTTGCCCGTATCAAAAACGTGCTTGGCCGCCATCAATTTACTGTCGCAATTGCTCTCGTCATTGGTGTCGGCATACTTATGACAACAATTAGCATGTATCTTTACACCTCAAGCGGTGCGCTTCAGTTGGACCTGAGTCGTCCCGGCTATGAGAGTGTTCGTGACGACATCAATAAAGATAGTAAAAAAGACTTTTCTTCGTTTGGCCCTATCGACGCTGGCACGCTAGAAGATTTTCAAAAACTCTACTCTTCCCAGCGCTCACAGCTCAACTCGATCAGTGAGTTTAATGATGATACGTTGAGCGATGATACGCTTGGCGTCATGTCAACGAGCATGCAAAACCAATAGAACGAGAGGCTGGCAAAACACAGCATTGATGAGGTAGTATATTGAAGATGAACGAAGTGACACAAACCGATACTGCTATCGTTGCCTCCACGCTTAGAGCAGGTGGCGTTGCAGTACTACGAACCGATACTATTTATGGGATTGTAGCGCGTGCTGATGATAAAGAAGCGTGTGACAAAGTTTTTGAAATCAAAAATCGTAATGCAGACAAATCATGTATCGTGCTCATAGCTGATGATCGACAGATGTGGGATGGTGTGAGCCGGGCGATTTATCAGCAATCGAAACAATATATTACTGACGGTTACCCTACGAGTATGATTGTCCCAATTGGTGGCCATACCCCCCGATGGATTCACCATCTTGATCAAACGGTTGCTTTTCGTATTCCCTCTACTGTGCCGTGGCTAATGGAACTGTTGAGAGAAACAGGTCCATTAATTGCACCAAGTGCCAATCCACAGGGCCAAACGCCGGCCACGACTATAGCGCAGGCAAAGTCATACTTTGGTGAGCAAGTTGACGTCTATGTTGATGGTGGTCCCGTTGAGACGAGTGAGCCTTCTCATCTTTATCGTTTTACCGGCTCGAGCGTCGAACGTTTGCGCTAATGAATCCTAACGAGTTTATCATTACCCGTAAGCGCAAAAAGTATCGGTTTGCCATCTTTGCGAATGCTCCCAATTGTTTTGAAATGGAACAGCTACATGCGGCGCATATTGTTGAACTGGCTGCAGGGAAGTCTGTCACGCTTGAAATTGGTGCGGGCACTGCCCTTTTCTCAGTCGAGCTTGCTCGTCGCCATCCGGAGCGTTTTTTTATTGCAACCGATGCGAAAGCTGATCGTCTTCAGGTTGGCTCTATTGTAGCGACAGACGAAAAGCTAGAAAACATCATATTTGTCAGAGTGCACGCCGATCAAATGACTGAACTCATTGCTCCTCGCACGATAGACGAGATATGGCTGACATTTTCTGACCCATTTCCTAAGAAACGGCACGCCAAGCACCGCTTGTCTCACGCGCGTTTTTTGTCACACTACCGTACCATTCTGAGCGACAATGGCGTCCTTCTTCAAAAAACAGATAGCCATGTACTGTTTGACTGGTCGCTCGAGCAATATGTTTCAAACCAGTGGCATATAACTGAGCTTACCTATGATCTTCACGAAAGCAAGTTGGCAGCTGATTATAAAATTATGACTACTTATGAACAAAGATTTAGCGCTGACGGTCTTCCGATTTATTTTGTATCGGCGAGACGTTGACGTAGCCAGCCGTCGATCGTGCCAGCACCCATACAGAGGACGAGATTGCCCGCTTCACGTTCACGTTGAATATTTTCCCACAGCGTGTCATTGAGTTCGACTGATTGAGCTGATGCAGCATTAGAGAGTTCAGAAATAAGTTGCTCAGGCGTCAATATGTCAAGGGTGTCGTCTTCTCGTGTCAGGTAGGTCGGGAGCCAGTATATCGTTTCTGCTAAAACCATCGAGTCTTTGTACTCACTGCGGACGTCGTGTTGCCTGGTGTTTTGATGCGGTTGATACACGAGCACGACATGGTCAGACAGCTCACGTGCCAGTTGGAGCGTGGCGGCAATTTCTGCTGGGTGGTGTCCATAATCGCTGTAGAGATTGTCCATAAGTTTTTCCATCCGTCGTTGTGTCCCGGGGAATGTATTAAGCGCATCAGATATGGACTGCGTGGGCATATCAGCAAATAGCCACCCAAGAGCTCGTTCTGCAAGATAAGCGTTGTGACGAACATGGTCACCAGCTAGCTTTAAATGAGACAAATTCATGAGCTCATCGTAGGCTTCGTAATCCGCTTGTAAATCATGTTGGAGGTAGCGGAGCTCTTTTTCCCACAAAAATGTTTGGTCCGATTGCTCGATAAATGTAATAAATGCTTCCCGATATTCGTCCTCAGTTGGGTAGGTATCGACATGGTCATGACCGAGTGCGGTGATCACGCTTACATATGGTTCAAAATGCAACATATTACGGTCGTATTCGTCGCACTCATAAACGAAATATTCGCTTGCTGGATCAAACGCTCCGCTTGGTCCGAAGCTCAGTGTCGTCCCGACTGAGTAGCTCACCGGAATGTCCAGCTGTTTCATCGCCCACACGAACAGTCCGGTGGTGGTGGTTTTGCCATGAGTACCAGAAACTGCAATCAGTTTCAGGTCTTTTTCTTTGATGATGTGGGCGAGAAGTTCATCTCGTTTACTTGTTCGAATTCCCTGTGATTTAGCAAAATCAAGTTCAGGCTTCCCTTTATCGAGCGCACCGGTGTAGACGTACCAGTCAATCGGTGCTTGAGCGTGCGTAGCGGCTATTTGTGACCCGTCTTGTCCAATATTCACCTCTATACCTTGTGTGCGAAGTTGCTCAGTCATGAGACCCTCTACGAGATCCGAGCCACTCACCGTATGCCCGGCCGATCGAGCAATCTGTGCCAATGGTCCAACGCCGACACCGCCTAGTCCAGAAAAGTAGATATGCATGCCCAAAGTATACCACTAGAAATGCGCTATACTAGGGATAACATAAGGGTGGCAATCACTGTGGCAAAGCAATCATTCAAAACATTTTTACATAAACTTCCGCATCTCAAGACGTGGCAACTTGTTGTTATTGTGCTGCTTATATCCCTCGTATCAGCCACATTCTTGCGCCTCAATAACCTCGAAATGATCGAACGACGTACGGCAGTCCTCAGTGCAGACCAAAAAGGTGACAAAGAAGAAATACGAGCCTCACTCGTCAACTTACAGAATTACATGAGCCACCACATGAATACACAGCTTAATGGCGGACTTTACCTGAGCGAAAGCTATAATCGTGATCGAGATGCAGCGCTCGAAGTTGCCAATAGTACATCCAATCCCAATAGCGCCGTTTACCAGCAGGCAAGTATTGAGTGTCGAGCTCGTTGGCAAGGGGGCGTGGCATCATTTCGCAATGATTATGTGCAGTGTGTGATCGATAAAGTCAGTGCTTTATCTGCCAGTACTGATCCTACGGCAAGTTTACGGCTTCCTTCGGTGAGTAGTTACCGCTATGACTTTGCTTCACCTCTGATATCGTTTGATTTAGCAGGCATTTCGGTTCTTATTACAGTTATTTTGCTACTCATTATTCTCGGCCGAATCATTAGCAATATTGTGCTCTCTCTGGTGCTGCGACGCCATTACCAGTCGGTCTAGCCAGTTGACAGGGGTGACGCCAGGGGGTATCGTTAACTCGTACGCTATTAAACGGAGGAATTACAACATATGGCAGCATACAAGCACACGAACTCAAAAGGGGTCAGCTACTTCCTACACAAAAAAGACGTTACACTACGTGGCGGCAAAAACCAGACTATTTACTTCTTCGCCAAAGTTGAAGGTGGTAAAGGTGAGCCAACTGATCTTCCAGAAGGCTACGAAGTCACTGAAAACCCACGCAATGGCTTCTTGACTATCCGAAAAATTCGCAAACCTGAATAAGTCTTTGTTGTTTGCAAAACATAAATTTGCAAACATAAGTACTTTAGTGGTACGCTAAGTATCAAACAAACAGGTGCCAAAAAACGCCCACTTATGGCTGTGCCAAGGTGGGCTTTTTGGATAGTTGCAAGAACCATTTTCGTGCACCATAGTATTGACAATTAATATTACTTATGTTATTATAAAAGTAATGATAGAGCATGAACAATTAGTACTCGATTTTACCCCTCCCTCTGAAGTTCTCGATACTAAAGAACAAGAGACTGGCCTATCGAATACTGCTCAAGAATTTCTAGAAGCTGCACGACAAAAAGCTAGTGAACTTCTGGCGACGGGCATGTCTGAGGCAAGGGCAAAAGAAAAATTAGGTTTTGGTCGTGCCTTAGTAACTCTCCGTGGCCGTGATGAGATCTCCGATGAAGATGTCCAGCAATTGCTTGATCTGCATCCACTGCCACAAAAAATTTCAGCGGAATCAACTGATGCCATGGTCTCTAGTCTCGCAAAATGGGCACGACAGCAACAGGTGATCAACGGTGAAGACGGTGACGTCAGGCAGCGAGCTGCTCACGATAAGTAGTCTTGTGCTACACTAAAATAATTAGAAATCGTCTACTAAAGGAGATGCTGACATGGATAACAACGAGCAAAAAGTGACCGAAGTCCGCGAGACGAATGACAGGGTCGGGAATACTAACGTCCAACGCCAAAGTGTGAGCACCGCTGCTGCGGCTCCGCGCAATGTCGTTGCTCGCCGAGTTGTGTGGTTCATCGCCGGATTTATCATGGTTGTCCTAGCGCTCCGCTTCCTGTTCCTCCTCCTCGGAGCGAATCAAGGAAATGGTTTTGTAGACTTCATCTATAACCTTGGTGGATTCTTTGCAGCACCATTTGATGGTATCTTTAGCTTCGCACCAAGCTATGGCCGTTCATTCTTTGACATCAACTCACTTGTCGCAATCGCTTTATACGGGCTGATCGCCTGGGGTATTGCAAAGCTGTTGACTCTCAAAAATCCAAATACGTAAGGATATGGTCTGTAAAAATCTCCGGCTTCTAGTCGGAGATTTTTATTTTCTCAGCGAGTTCAACGTCGAGATCCGCACGAAGCGCGGCAAAAACACCATTTGTCCAACCAAATCCATCTTGTAACTCGTATTCGCCACCACCACCTTTAGCTGCAGGGTCGACGACATTGTACTTCTCAACAAACTTATGTTCATTTTGGAACAACGCCAGGTTCGTACCAAGCCATCGGTATTTGACTGTATCGGCGAGCTTGTGGTAGCCGTAGCGTCGAAGTCCTATAATGGTGATCCACTGAAGCGGAGCCCAGCCATTTGGTGAATCCCATTGTTGTCCGTTATCAACGGTCGTAGTGACAACGCCACCAGCTTTGAGAAACCAGGCTTTGATATTTTTCGCGACTTTATCGGCTTGCTCTTTCGTAGCAACACCACAATAGAGCGGATACATGCCAGCGAGCGACCAGATGTCGGTGTGCTTTTGAGTGGTGATGTCATAGTCAAAAAAGAAACCTTTTTTATCGTCCCACATGTATTTACTGATTGTGGCTTTGCGCCGCAACGCTTTTTGCTTGTAGAACCTGGCAAGTGGGAGCTGTAGAAGCTTGTGATAGGCTTCGGCCAGTGCCATCTCGAGCTCGTAGAGGAGGCAGTTGAGGTCAATCGGCACAATATCAGTGGTATGAATTGTTTCGAGCTTCTCGGGGTCGCTAAACCAGCGTGAACTATAGTCCCAACCGGATTCGGCACCTGCTCGAAGGTGTCGATACATTTTTTCGGCCGGAATATCACCGAGCTCGGCTGTTTCAACGTCTTCTTTGTAACTCTCTGGTCGAGGCGTATTTTTGGCATCATAGTAGCGATGCAACATGCTTCCGTCTGGCATACCGACAATGCGGTGGTAACGGGTTCGTCCGAGAGAAAGAAACGCACGAGTATCTTTGGTCCAAAAATTATGTTCTTGCACGAGGTACGGCAGGCGAGAAATGAGATAGCGGTGATGGCCTTTTCGATGAGCAATGAGCCGAGTCATTTGGAGGTAGTATGGTGGCTGAGATCGCGAGGTAAAGTATGTCCTGTTTCCTGTGGGAATAAAACCAAAGCGGTGGAACATATGGGTAAAGTTACTCATGATCCCGTCGGTGAGATCGTATCGACCTGCCGTCTCTAAGCCCAGCATCACAAAGTAACTGTCCCAGTAAAATTGCTCCTGGAATCGCCCTCCTGGCACAACATAAGAATGAGGCAAGGGAATGAGTGACCCGGCTTCCTTGGTGGCTGTCCTCGTCAACTTATCCCAGAGTGACGTGATGTATGCCTCGGGATTTGAATCGTCTAGCTCTGCGGCTTCCTCCGTACTCGATTTATACTCTTTGAAATGGTTGGCAATGAATACTTGCAAACTAAAATCCGGCTCATTAGATTCTTTTTCATATTCCTTCGCAATTTTGCGAAGATCAGCGTTCGGAACAAGGTCGACGAATGTCTTGCCATCACCATGAATATTATTGAGCTGAACGGCCGCGAAAAGCGCACCGAGACGTTCGTCTGGTGATTTTTTGACTGGCGTCAGGGCAAAGCGTGTCGCCTGAGCGCCATAACGCAATTTCTTTATACTTTTTTTGATTGGATTTTTTTCGGCCATGCTCTCTCTATTCAAATGGAGTGGACGCCATATGTAAAGACAAAATAATACTTAATTCAAAAGCAAATGGTGGGGCTGGAAAGAATCGAACTTTCTACCAAGTGGTTATGAGCCGCCTGCTCTAACCGATGAGCTACAGCCCCATCATGTACATTCAAAAGCACATCTCCACTATAACAGATGAGCGCCTAGTTATTTGAAGCTTTTTCCACTATACTTCTAGTCAAAGATAAGCACAAAAAATAAACATGCAACACCTCAGACTGCCTCATAATCTTCGCCACTATGCGACCATTCAAAATGGAGCACTCGCGCTTGGATTTTTGATTGCCGTGAGTTGGACGCTCGGAACTGTCACAACTTTGCAGCGCAACTTCGAGCTGCAGCAGCAGGTTGATCAACTCGACCAGCAGCTCGAGCTGGCGAAAATACAAAATCAGAATCTCGCCTTTCAGCGTAATTATTTTAATAGTCAGGAATACCTAGAATTGAGTGCTCGGCAGCTGTTGGGGAAGGTAGCGCCAGGTGAACGAGTCATCATTTTGCCGGATTCGAGCGATATTGTTGATGTAGCTGCACCGACTCGTGTCATATTATCGACAGAAAAACCGAGCAATTTTGCACAGTGGATGCAATTCTTCTTCGGCAAGCGCGATAGCTAACTTGACCACTGACCTAAAATACGGTACGATTGTCAGTGGTTTTACGCCAGACAAAAACTGGTGATATCGCGGGGTAGAGCAGTCCGGTAGCTCGCTTGGCTCATAACCAAGAGGTCGCTGGTTCAAATCCAGCCCCCGCTACCAAGAAAAAACTCTGAACTTTTTGTTCGGAGTTTTTTTGAGTTTGAGCGATTTTTTCACTGGACCGACTAGCATATGCCACCACCACATAAAGGCATATGTGGGGTGGATGAAGATAGAATGACTGTCCGACCTGGTCCTGTACCGGAGGATGCGTCGTGTGTACCAACGAGCAGGATAAAAAGCGAAAAGACCGCGGCAACAAGTGTGACCAGGCGCGACGTCAAAGTGCCGAAAGGGTCAGCCGCCAGAAAGATCGGGGCTCCTCCAAGTTCAAGAACGGATCAAGTACGCACGCTGACCCTACTTGAGGCCGCATGTGCCTCAAGTAGGGTCATCTACATATTTTCAAGGTTAATTAATTTATACTAAATTCACTATGAAGCGTCTTATTCTAATAAAACAATCTCGATCTATCGATTTAGCACATTTATATGAGCATGTTTTTTGCAGACATGTCGATGAGCTATTTAGTAATAATGATTTATTTCCATATTTAGACTACTCATTAGTGGGAAAAACATACTATGGAGGCATCATATATATAGACTTGGAGCTATATTCCAACGCGGCCATCTTGTTAGCGGCTAACATATCTTCTCTTGATATTAAAACAGATGAAGCAATAATTTCAGTCGCAGTGGACCAACTGATGGCTGAGAAAGATAGTATATTTCATAGCCAAGGATATGAAAAAGTCAAGGAAGCATTACGGGAGCTTCACGATGTATCGTGGCAAGATATTGATACAGTTAACTTGATTGATGTGAAAATTTTTCGACGCGTCAAGCAGCCATTTTATTTGTCACATGTCACGAATAAAAAAGCGAGTAATTTTACATTAGGAATAATACTTGATTCTGATTTTGCATCATCTTATAGCGAATTATTGCCTCTTTTTCGGCAAGTAGCCTGGTTTATTACGGTAGTCTTACAAGAGAAGCTTTCAAGTAGCTGCGGCTACTATAGTTTTACTGATGAATTTATAAGAAACAAACGCATAACAGGACAATATAACACCTTTAAAGTTGCATATATTACAGAAGTAAACATAAACCAAAATCTAGAAGTGTGCAAGAAAGCCATACATAAGTTATTCGAACACAATGCTTTTAGTCGTTTTATGTCAGATCTTCGAAATGTTTCTTATTATACTGATTCTTACATCGCTCCGAATCTGGAAAAAAATTACGAAGACACACTTATGGTGATAGGATCTTTGGGGTGGCAATCTATCGCTACTGATAAGAATTGTGATTCTATATTAAAACATATGACTATTAGTTTGAAATGTAATAAGGAAATTGCTTCGCTCGATGTGGCATCGTGTAAACTTCTTATCTAAGAATAAGAAATAACAAGTCAACTATTGGTATATAGTTAAAAATTTTGGGTAATACACTTTTACCACTACCTTGTTATGTTTCTACTTCTTCTTGGTGATAATTGCATGAGGGTTTTTTATACCCAGGCCATTACGTATTTCTTCAACAGTGGATGCCACAATCCGATCACGAATATCATGTCCGCCAATGACTGTTCGGAGGGCGACACGTGGATTATGTTTGGCGACATATTTGAGGTTGCGTGGGACGAGGAATGGATCGAAAGTACCCCTGATAATTTTCGTTGGGACAGTTAGCTTTAGGGCTGAACTCATCGTGTTCTGATTTACAATTGACGAACGCAGCGTTGCAATAAAAGCGGCGACGTTATTTTCATTCACATCAAATGAGGCATTCATAATGTTATATTTCATTGCAAACGCTGAAAGCCGCACGAGCTGCTCGGGATCTTTTTGTAACAAGGTATAGAGGCGGCGCAACATCGTATCGAGTGGTTGTTGACGAAATGTTGAGAGAGCGTCTGGACCATTCGGTGAATAAAACGGGGGCGCAACCAAAATGAGTGAACGGACGAGAAGTGGATAGCGTCGAGCAACTTCCACGGCCACAAGAGCGCCAAGGGAATGCCCGACAATAGTGATCGGTGAAGTGATTCGAAGCTGTAAAACGGTGGCGAGAACGGAGCGTGCATGGGTGCGAGCGTCGTACTCGACCCATCCTGGCTTCGGTGATTTTCCCGAGCCGAGCAGATCAATGGTGATGACCTGTATGTCTGATGGCACCTGCTCGATAACTTCTCTCCAAGAGTCACCCGTATTGCCAATGCCGTGGATGAGAAGAATTGTTGCCTTTGGTGATTTTGGGCGCTGACGAAAGCGTACATGAAGCGTGTACGGAACTCGAAGCCAGCGGTGGAGTAATGTGTCAAACATACTCCAAAATTATACAGTAGCGCGCACGAGTATCCGGTCTTCTATTGTATGGATGACCCGCATACGCCCTCTGCTCTGATATAGTTAATAGACTATGCTCAACAACATAAAATCTGCCGGCACATTCATTCATCGCACGAGTAAACCCTACCTAACGGGTCGTATGCTGCGAAAAATTGCTTTAGCATTTGTATTATTTGTCCTACCGCTCGTCGTCTTTGCCGAGTTGGCTGACGAGGTACAGGACAAGGAAGTCATTGGATTTGACGCAGGGTTACAAGGATTCGCACATGGGCTGTCTTCGCCTTGGCTTGATGCGACCATGAAGGTGGTAACTGATTTTGGTGACGTCGTAGCGATTGTAGGAGTAACGGTTGTGCTATTGGTCTACCTGCTTCGTACTCATCGGCGCCGGATGGCAACAGTACTCCTCTTCGGTGTCGGCGGTGCAGCAGCGATTAACCTCATATTAAAATTTTTCTTTACGCGTGCCCGTCCAGAACTGTGGACCCACCTTGTCGTAGAAGATAGCTATTCATTTCCGAGCGGGCACGCCATGGCAAGTAGCGCGCTCGCTTTTAGTATCATGGCGATACTGTGGAGTACAAAATGGCGCTGGTATGCAGTCGTCGGCGGTTTAGCGTACATGACTCTTATCGGGTTTTCGCGCATTTACCTCGGCGTGCACTATCCGTCGGACATTTTAGCAGGTTGGTGCATCAGCCTTGCATGGGTGTTGATAGTGAAGACTATTATCGACCGCTATCCACGTAAAAGTGTCCAAACCAGTTAAATATCACACATACTGACAAACGGTAACTTTCTAAAATAATAGATACGACATAAATAAAGGAGTATCTATGAACGACCCTACTAATGACCCAACTGATGTCCCGATCCCCGCCGTATTAGACGACGATGAAACAACTGTGAATGATACGCTTAATGAAACACAACACGTTGGTGAGGACCAGAGAATAGATCCTGATACATCACTTCAGGGATACCAAGAGGACGTGAATACCGGTGGCGAAAATGACATTATCGAAAACGAGCAGGGCACTGATCCTCTAGAACTTTCGCCAATGCCTCGTCAGCAACTCAAGGATGAACTCGATAATCTCGCTATTGATGAGCAACCTGCAAATCCAGACGAGTCACAACAGGAAGAGACGCGCGAACATGTCGAAGATATGGACGAAGACGACAAGCGTAACGCGTAAAAGTAGTAGATGGTCGACAGACGGCAGGTTGGACAATCTGCCGTCTTTTTTGTATGATAGTAAAGCTTATGTTTCAATTTCCCGCAGTATTTGTGGACATCGAAACGACTGGGGGCAGTTATCGCAATAGCCGAATCATAGAGGTGGCGGCAATCCGTGTGGAAAACGGAGAAATAGTCGACACCTATCAGACTCTTCTGAATCCCGGATCATCGATTCCCTACTATATCACCAATATCACCGGACTAAGTGATGGTGATGTTATTTCGGCGCCACAGTTTGCTCATATTGCACAGGAGCTATTTTCGTTTATGGAAGGGGCAGTTTTTGTTGCTCATAACGTTCGATTTGATTACTCGTTTCTCCGTCATGAATTTGAGCAGGTCGGCATGGTTTTTAAACCGAGACTTCTCTGCACGGTTCGCTTGTCTCGAGCGCTTTATGCGGAGAACAAAGGACATAGCCTACAAAAAATTATTGAGCGCCACGCTATCTCAACTCAGTCACGACACCGGGCACATGCCGATGCGCAAGCAATGCTCGACTTTGCCATAATTGCCTACCGGGAGCACGGCGACGAAAGGTTCACCGAAGCTGTGGCCCGCCAGCTCAAAACACAGTCACTGCCGGTCCACCTTGAAGACACGGCGATAAAAGATATTAGCAACAAGCCGGGCGTGTATGTATTTGAAGATGAGTCGGGAAATCCTGTCTATGTCGGCAAAAGTGTCACGCTCAAAAAGCGCATCATGTCGCATTTCAGTGCTGACGTAAAACAAGTCAAAGAGATGAAAATTGCCCAAAATACGCACAAAGTACGCGTGGTGGAAACTGAAAATGAGCTCGAAGCATTGCTCCTCGAATCGCAAATGGTAAAACAATTACTCCCGATATATAATCAGCAGCTTCGTCGCGCGCGTTCTCATTCAATAGTCACGAAACAAATAAATACTGAGGGCTATTTTACTGTTGATCACCAGACGGCTGACTTATCGGCACTCGATGACTTATCTGCCGTGTACGGAGTATTTACAAACCGTATGAAGGCAAAAAATAGGATTGATGAGCTGGCTAAAACGTACCAACTCTGTCCAAAATTGCTCGGGCTTGAAAAATCGAAAGCAGCGTGTTTTTGGTACCAGCTCGGCAAATGTAAGGGTGCTTGCATTGGTAAAGAGTCAGCAGCCGACTACAACGCGCGGTGCGAATTTGCGCTCGAACGCTCAAAAATTGACTGCTGGCCGTATGAGACACCCGTTGCTATTCGTTTTGGACAGGCTCTCAAAAGTCTCGTAGTAGACCAGTGGATTGTCCGGGGCTACCTCTACGAAGATACCGATCAGCCAACATTTGAATCGGTTACGTCAGCCTTTGATATTGATACGTACCGGATATTGAAACGGTTTATCCAGTCAAGCGATGCAAAACATACGGTTGCTCCGATTAGTGCATCACTTATGATGACGTAAGTGGGTATTCTCGCTATACTTTGATTTTACCGCAAGCAACACGGACAATTTCGCTCCATGTTGGGAAGGCGTGTAAGGTATTGGCGACTTGTGAAGCGGTGAGGTCGTGTTGGATGGCGAGGGTCAGCTCATGGATAATTTCGCCAGCGTGCGGTGCGGCAACAGTTGCTCCGAGTAAGACACCTTTTTTATCAGTGATGACTTTACAGAACCCGTCACGAAAATCACTCGCGTTTGAACGACCGATGATGTTAAGCGGAGCAAAACCAATTTTGATAGCAAGGTCACGCTTAAGGCAGTCGGCTTCACTCAACCCTACGCTGGCAATTTCGGGCGTAATGAACGTCACGCGAGGAACCGCACGATAATCGGGTGATACCATGTTTTTGTGGAGTATATTATGTGCAGCAATACGACTTTCGTAGACACCCATATGCGTAAACATATGACGCCCAAGTACGTCACCACTGGCGAGGATATGAGGTGCTGAGGTTTGGAGGAATTCGTCAACTTCAACGCCTTTTGGCGTGTACTCGACGCCAGCATTTTCGAGGCCGATATCAACGGTTGGCGCCTTACCGGTTGCAATCATGATTTGATCAACACGCACGGAATGTTCTTGTCCGCCGCGCACATAATTGACCCGAACGGTAAGGCCTTCCTTGACGACACTCATGACTTTTGTGCTCGTGAGGACGCCCATGCCGCGATGCTGTTCGAAGTATTTTCCAACTAGTTCGCCGACTTCATCGTCTTCTTTTGGCATGAGGCGAGGTGCAATATCAGCAATATATACTTTTGTACCAAAAATGGAGAATAGCTCGGCAAATTCAGCTCCAACCGCACCACCACCAACAATGAAAATTGACTTTGCCGGACGGTTCAATTCGAGCGCTGTACGGGCGGTAAGGAACGGTACTTTATCAAGACCTTGAATGGCTGGCAAAATCCAGTGTGAACCGGTAGCAACGATAAAATGTGAGGCAGTGAGATGGCGTCTATTGACGCTGACTTCATTTGAACTAATGAAATGGGCATTGCCATGGAAGAGGTTGATGCCACGTGACTGGTAGTAGGTGTTCGATGTGGCAGCACCAGTTCGCTTCACCGCTAAGTCTTTCCACGCTTTTACAGTTGGATAATTGTAGCCGACAGTATTTCCACGAATGCCGTAGGGAGCGGCTGTTTTTGCAGCATCATATATGTGAGCAGCATGAAGCAGTGCTTTGGTCGGAACACAACCCCAGTTCGGGCATTCGCCACCGAGCGTATCTCCTTCGATAAGCGCAACTTTTTTACCGGCAGACGCGACAATGTCAGCCGCAACGCTTCCGCCAGCTCCGCTGCCTATTACGATAAGATCATAATCATATTTTTGTTTTGCCATCTTTTTGTTTTCCTTAGTGTTATGCGATTAGTGGGTGATGCTCATACATGTAGGCTGCGTCTGCGTGGTAGTTAGCGAGATGTGAAGCGGCAACTCTGCGGACATCGGCACTGGTGACTTCTGATTTTGTTGTCAGCCAGTCGATGACATGCTGACACACTCGTTCTGCCGTTGTGTGCGCCTCGCCTTCCAATGTACGAACAGCGAGACAGGCCGCAACAATGCTGGAGTGAAGCTTGAGTGGATCAAACTTCTCTGGCTCATGTGTTTTACGTTTGATAACGTGAGTTTCATTCATACTGCACTCCAGACATTTATCGCAAATACATAAATACTAAGCAAAATCAATGTTAGCCCGCTACTCCATTGTAGAAAGTTTTTATTATTTTCGCGCCACCGTTGAATGGTGCTGATTTTGTGGCCACTTCCGATAAGCGCCGTGATCGAAAACAGGGGGAGACATGCTGCCAGGCTGTAGGCGCCGATGCCAATGCTCCGTTCTAGACTTGGTTGTCCGGAGAGGATAGCTGCTGTCAGAGCAATCGGTGCGATGAGAAAGGGAAGTTCGGCAATGACCATCATCAGCCCGAGACTGAATGCTTCGACGGTATTTTTCGTTTTCTTAGCACGCGATGAGGCAAACTCGACGAATCCTCGCGGCAGCCACAGCAAGGTTCCTTTCCCTCGTCGGTAATAGAACAAGAGGACGGCGATTCCGACGCCAGCAATGAGGCCCGCAAGAAGTGTCCACTCTAGTGTTGAATAAAAAGGAAAGAGACTCGTAAAAATATAGGTTAAGGCAATGACGAGTCCGACGGTAGCAGCAAGCGCCCCGAGGCTGTAGCTAAAGGAGAGTCGAAGGACGGCTGCATGCGCTCGACCCGACCCAATTGCATGTGAATTGAGGAGTGTTAGCATGCTGACGCCGAGTTGGAGGCAGGCATGAGCAAACAGGCCGGCAACGACTGCCAGGACATATGGCCAAAGGGCATCTGAGACGTTTGTCATGTTTATTTTTTATTCCCTCATAACACATATATCACACTTGACCACCCCTGGTCAAAGTGCTTACGAATAATTATCCTTATTTGCCGCTCCTTCCTATATACTGAAAAGTACTAACGCAGAAGCTTCAGAGGAGAGAATGATGGGTTTTAGCCCTAGTGGAGGAAACATTTCAGGTGCTGGTGATGTCGCTCTGAATAATCCAGTGACAAACCATGTTTTAACGTATGATGCGACGCTCGCAAAGTGGAAAAATGCACCGGCTACAGCGGGAAGTGGGAGCGGAATGTCGAGAAAGGCCTGGGAAGACGCTTCGCGTTCGCTCTATGCTGTTGCCCCGTCACAAGAGAGTGGATTGTCGGCTATCGCTGCTGACGCGTCGACAGACGACGCTCCTCGCATACAGGCAATGCTTAACTACATCAAAGCGACGTACGGAGGCGGACAGCTCCTACTGCCTATTGGTAAGACTTCTAATTGTAATTCAACGATCACTATTCCTGCAGGCGTCCAAGTCGTCGGCTCAAGCACATCACGTTGGGATTTTTGGTATGCCGGGACGAGTGTCACGGCTGTTGTGATCAACGATAACGATTTTACGCCTATCATCGGGCTCAAGGTAACGTGCATTCAGTGGGAGGCAAATAATACTGGCGCAAACGTCACGACCTGTGTTGGTCTGAACATTAAAGGCCACGGGCTGAATTTTCGAGACGTTCACATCGCAGGCTTTAATTGGGGTATTGATTTTACCAATGACGACACGTATATCGTTAGTTTCGAGCAATCATCAATCATAGGGTGTATGGTTGCGATTAATCTGGATCTCTCAAATTCGTGGACTGGCGCGAGCACAACAGTCACCAATAGTGGCGAGCGAATGTCGTTTACTGATTGCGTGATCGCTAATGGTGACACAGTCTATTGGGCGACAGGTAATGGTGTTGGTTTGTATTTTGTCCATACGTCGATGGATTTCAATAATCAGTATGGCCGGCAGCAAAATGCCCACGTGTTTTTTGATAACTGCCACCTTGAATCGACTGGCGGGGGTGATAATGCCGCCTATATGTTTGACCTGTCCGTCAACCCGCGGCTCTATATGACTAACTGTGGGTTTATCACCGGTAACCCCGGCATCTACCACGCAATTAACCCGGCAAATGCACCGTGGAATTATGGATCTGGCATGGCGCATTTCACAAATTGCTATGCACACCACAATATGACAGCTGCAGCGAGCAGTGCGGGAGCTGTCGGAAGTGCATTTTCTGAAGCAATGATAGCTGTCCCAGCAAACGCGACGACAATCACGGTTGCATCATTTTTCGTCTCCAAATGGACGGCCGTGAAGGTCAATATGACCGCCACTGATGGCAATGTCGGAGGAGCCCTTACGGCGAGGATATCGGCTATGAACGTCGCAAACGGAACTGTCACTGTGACGCTATCGGCGCCAGCTCCTGCTGGAACATTTATTGAGCTAAACTTCTAAAAAATTAGGCGTCTGCTCGCTATCATCGTTGCCAGGTACTCATGCATATCAAAAAATAGTATTGACATATCTAAGCATATGCGCTATAGTAACTGCATCACCCCACAAAACAAATAAAAAACAATATTTCCAAAAGGAAACGCACCTCATGCAAACACCAACAACAATCACAGAAACACCAGCCGAAGCCCTCGCTTCATGGCAGCGCGCTCGCAGTGACGAAGAAATTTTTAGCCTCATCACTCGCCGTACTGATATGCTGGGCGATTTTACTGACGATGATTTTGAACTCGCTGCGATATAAACGAAATTTATAAACAAATAACCCTTCGAATAAGAGGGGTTATTTAATATTTATCGAAGCTATTGCCGATCTCGGTACGAAGATTAATGTTTCGTACACTCACGGGTTGGTCAATTGGTAGTCCGGCACATTGATATCCGAGCGAGCGACTCGACCATCCTGCCAGAGTGTGTTGATACCGAGTCAGCTCACTGGTCGTGTAAGTTTTTTGCGCTCCTTTGCTCAGCTCGTAAAGTAGCAGCGAAGGACGTGTAGCGGTCTGGCAGTCATAGACATGGACTGAATCAAGGATTGTACCACTCGACATTGGACCGAGACCGTAGCGAATAGCCGGCGTGCTTGGTATGCTTACGCGAAGGGTGCTGCGTCCAGCATGTGCGATGCCGTACCCATGTGTCGCTGACCATGGCGGATCGGCGGTGAGACTGGTTTGGTCTGAGCTTTCATTGAGCGCCGCGACAAGTTCCGTGTAAGTGGCGGTTGGCTGGAGGGACTTGAGTTGGGCAAGTAGTCCTGCGACGTATGGAGTGGCAAAAGAAGTTCCCGCTGCTCCGCTGATATAACCGTTTGTCTGATAGGTAGGTGACCAAGCCGGAAGAATCATATCTTCTCCTGGTGCAAGGATGTCGAGGGAACTGCCATAATTACTGAAATCAGCGGGCTCACCACTTTGGTTTGAAGCACCAACGCCAAGCACTTCCGGATATCGCGCCGGGAAGGAGATGCAGTCACAGCCGTCATTGCCCGTCGCGGCGACGACCATGACGCCCTGTAAAATTGCGTCGTCAATCACTTTTCGTAAATAGGGATCCTCAAATTCTGATCCAAGACTCAAGCTGATGATGTCGACATGTCGCGCTGCTGCATACTGAACAGCTCGAGCGAGGGTAAGCGTATCACCGTAGCCATCATCATCAATTGCTTGCAAGGGCAAAATACGAGTATTCCAATTCACACCGGCGATTCCTTTGCCATTATTTCCGCTTGCACCAAGCGTTCCCGAAGTCATAGTTCCGTGAGTCGTTGCCTCGCCATAGGGGTTGGTTTGTCCTGCTTGAACACTGGAGTCGTAGTTGGCAAAATCCCAGCCGCGCACGTCATCGACGTAACTGTTCGCATCATCGTCGACGAGGTTACATTTTTTATTGAGTGCCAATCCTCGATCGGTACAGTTCAATTGCGAAGGGTTTTGAACTCCGACACTCCCTACTTCATCGTCGACGATTGTATTGTAATCATCATCGATAAGGTTGCATGAAGCAGTAACAGCGAGTCCTCGATCCGTACAGTTTTTAACACTTGCAGCCTGTGCACTGGTAGCGCCTTGCTCGCCGGTATTGATTGCCCAGCGACCCGCCAACTCATCATGAGCAAGAGCAAAACCGGTATCAATGACTGCTACGGTTGTCTGGTAGTCACCGTAGCCTCGTGGCCACGCTGCAGGTAAATTGGTTGCAGTAACCCACCATTGATCTGCACCGGGATCGTTTGGAAGCGCCAATGTTTTGTAGTGTCGTAATGGATAGCGAGTACCATCGTCGCCGACCACTTCTGTTGGCTTTACGACCGGTCGTAGGGCGCCGTGCTGCGATGATAACGTCGTGCCACCGGACGGTTTTGATGACACAGCGTCTTGCGATGCAGGAGCAGCAGAAGGAGCGGAAGAAGTTTTTTGTATAGCTAGCGGTAAAACTGGAGAAGGGGCGGAGGTATCACCTGCCGGGCTTTTCGTATGTAGTGAAATACCTAGTGTTATCCCTAGGCAGGCAATTACCCCCGCGACTATGACGATACGTTTCATATTTTTGTGTCCACTAGTTGCTAATGTTTATTGTAGCTGTTTTTGCATCGAAAAGTAAGCCTCGGGCTATGTCTGGATAAAACCGGTAGATTTTGGTACAATCATCTCTGTTCTATGTCCATATATGGCACCGTAGCTCAGCTGGTTAGAGCGTAGGACTCATAAGCCTAAGGTCACAGGTTCAAGCCCTGTCGGTGCTACCAAAGAAGATACCCCACGTTTTGTGGGGTATCTTCTTTGGTCGTTCAAATATTACTTCCAACTCGTAACGTTACTCATTTTTATGACGTATATTGTGCCGAAAAAAGTCAGGAACGTTTTGAATGCTCGAATAACTGGTCATACCATTTTGAAATCTAGTGCGTATGCGCTTCTGTGCCATATTCAAAATTAAAACTGAAAAAGCTGGATGCGCCATGAGCCCTAATGCTGAGCGCATACCGGTTCGGCCAACGTTTCGTAGGGTATTGTAATATTCCCAATCCGGTTTAACCATCGTCTTGCCTCTTCGATAATCAATAAAACCATCAAGGAGAGAGTCAAAAAATACACCGCCAACAGTAAAGTTTTCCATGGCTGGAACGAACTGCGACTCGTAATTAGGATGAGCAAGCATTTCATCTGTAGCGATATCTGTTGCGAGATGAGCAGTTACTTCTCCTTCTTCGAGACGGGCTTCAGCGAACTCCTGTTTATCTGTCATGAGCGCAGCACGCGCGCCTATGTGAAATATATTGCGTGCAATTCCGAAAAGCATGTCACGTTTTTCGGGTTCAAGATTTTCTGGAGCAAGATGGGGATAGAGATCTCTAAACTCTTCATATCCTTGGAGACGTTCTATAATTTCTTCAGCTGAGACGCCGAAGTCGTCATGAAGTGTATCAAGTTCACGAATTAGCCCCCCGGCGTCCGACCAACGATGATAAGTCGTTTCGTCCGTTTCAATACCGTAACGCTTTGCAACAAGTTTGGCACCATCTGCGAGTAGGCGGAAACTCGGTGCTCTGTCATCCCATAAGAATTCTTTTTCTTGTGCCATATTTGCCCAGATTATAAAAGATTAGCTTTCGCTGCAAGCATGAGAGGAATGCTTCGTAACGACAATATAGACTTTGTGTTGTCAAAAAATTGACACAGATAAAGGGTAGGCGCATAATTAAGCAACAAGAAAATTAGGAGAATAGACGTGGGGTTCAGTCCAGCAGGCGGAAATATTTCAGGTGCTGACGATGTTGCACTCAACAATCCTGCGACCGGGGACATCCTTTTATATGATTCAATATTTAACAAATGGCAAAACAAGCAGCAACAAAGAACAATAATAAATGCACAGACCAGCACTAGCTATACGCTAAATCTGAATGATGCAGGCGCTCTCATTACTTTTGATAACGCAGGTGCGGTCACGCTGACCGTGCCACAGAATGTATTTGCCGTAGGTGATCATATGATCATTTCTCAATTTGGAACAGGTCAAGTAACGGTAGCGGGGGCAAGCGGTGTAACTGTACATGCAACCCCTGGTCCAAAATTGTTTGATCAATGGGCTACAGCTGAACTTATAATGACATCGTCTAATACTTGGCTTTTAGTTGGAAGATTGACGGCATGATCGGAGTTGTTGCCAGCGCGTCTTCAAGCGCATATGAGGCAACACGGTTTTATCTCCCGTCTAGCGGATTACCACAGGCAACACCGCTAACAGTCAGTGACGTATGGGATGCAACGGGAGCCAAAAGCGTTTTACCGTTAGGACGAACTAAAACAAATACTCCGCACACGTACAAAAGTGCCGGTTTTTCTTCAGTAGTCCCTGGAAATGTGTTGTTGGCGCAATATGTCTCTGAGCCGCTGAAGGCTCAAACTGTGAAGGGGACATGGTCGATGGTGCTGCAAGGGTATGAATCAGATGTTGCGCTGAACGCCTCTCTTCAACTGGTGATACGCATAGTGTCTAATGATGGCACAGTAGAGCGAGGAGAGGTATATGGCGGCCACAATAGGGCCAATAATGCTGTCAGCGGAGCACTCGCCGAAGAGTTTGCTACCTCCACAGATGCTACACGATTGATACCCAAAGTTACGGGCGTGCCAGTTATAGCTAATCGCGGAGACCGGCTGATCATAGAAGTCGGATTTCGAGCCGACTATACGAGTGGAGTAGCCTATTCTGCAGAGTTAGATTTGGGGGATAACCAACTAATGGATTATAACTTTACATCGGGCATCACTGCCCGAACTTTTGATCCTTGGGTGGAAACGAATCAGAAAATTATCTTCGAAGCAGAGAACGTACCTGTTGAGGAGACGCCATTAGTGAAAAGTGTTGCATATTGGAAAGCGGAATTCGACGATCAGGCGAACGCTTTTAAAAATTACAACTTGCCTAAATCACAAAGTGCTGACTCGATGGATTATTATGATATGGCCTATGGGGTTGATGGGTATGTATCAATGTTCGAGGCAACTGGATTAACCACGTATTTAGACGAAGCTCTTACCCTTGTGAATAATATGGTCAATGATGCGGTAATATCGAGTTCTTTAGGGCCGAACGCTTTTGGTGATTCGTATCTTGGCTGGGTTTCACAGCGAGCTGATGTTATTGGTGAAGAAGTCCCACTCTTTGAATCATATTGCTGGCGCTATGTCTGCCGTCTTTTGACCGCAATAAAAAACAACTCAGCCGTTTATGCCGCGTCGCTGTATAAGACGCAGTATGACGCTATACTTGCGTTCACCGAGCAGCATATATTTGATAAGTGGTATGCTCGATCTGCAAATTCATATATATATCGAAGCAGAACTCATATGGCCTCTCACTGGTCATATATCGCTCTTCACCTTCGACGTCACACGCTTAACTCGACGCGGCAAAGCAGATGCGACACCATACGTGCCAATATTGATTCAGTCGGTTTGTCTAACTTTGCAAATAGTTCTCTGAAGTCACAAATGCAACTGGGCGTGGTTTCATCGAACGCCTATTTTTGGTCTGATGTCTGGGGTTCGACCGCTAGACCGGGTCAAGATGTTGCCCATGGCAATGCTGTTCTGGCATATATCGTCGAGGCACGTGATTATGGCACGACTTGGACCCAAACTGATATAGAGCGATTCGGCGAAACACTGAGCAAGGTGATTATGCCAACTCAGCCGGAATTTGTGGACGGAACGGGTGCGAATGGCACGGGATGGATCGCAGATGGTTTTGTGAAGCTTGGTCGCTTCCTTCCTTCGATTCAGTATTCTTTAGAAACATATTCTGTGCAAGGACAAGGTCAATATATGGCGGCTATGGCTGAAAACGCTAGACGGCACAGCACATAATAAACACTCATAAAAATAGGCCAGTGATAGAACGTTTACTTTTCTTCACCTTCTATTGAAATGTGGGGTAGGCGTCGGTCAAGCCATTTTGGTAGCCACCACGCAGACTTACCGAGTAGCGTCATGACTGCCGGGACGATAGTCATGCGCACGATGAATGCATCAACCAAGATACCAAAGGCAAGGCCAAAGCCCATGGCCTGGATGGTGGCATCATGGTTTGTGATGAACCCAGCGAAAACACTAATCATAATGATGCCGGCGGCGGTGACAACTTTGCTACCCATGCCAAACCCATCGACGACTGCCTTTTTAGCGTCTTTGCTACGAGCATATGATTCATGCATGCCGGAGACAAGGAAAAACTCATAGTCCATGGCGAGTCCAAAGAGGATGCCAATAGCAATAATAGGAATGAAGCTCACGATGGGACCTGGCGCATCTGCAATGCCGAGCCACCCCCACTGGAATACCACCACGAGTGCACCAAACATAGCTAGCACTGAGAACAGGAAGCCAAGCGTTGCTTTCAGAGGAACGACGATTGAGCGGAATGCCACAATCAGTATGAGAAGCGAGAGGCCAACGACAATTGCCAGATATTGCGGAAGGGCTGAAGCAAGCTTAGCACTGATATCTTCCTGGAGTGCTGTCGCTCCAGTTACAGCGAGTGACAGCGATCCGTTGTCAGTAAGGTCTTTTTGGGTTGAGGGGTCTCGCAATTTTTTGATTAGGTCGGTTGTTTTCTGATCAGCCGGTGCAGAGGCTGGAATAACTTGAATGATTCCGGCGCTCCCATCGTTGGTGACGGTTGCGGGTAATACGTGGTCGACGGTACCAATTTTTGCTATTTCGTCGGCTACTTTTTTGAGCTGAACAAATTTTGCGAATTGTTCTGTCGTTTGTTCGATTTGAGCCAAGGCTGCTTGCTGTTGTAGCTGTCCCGCCGCTTGTGCCGCAGCTACTTCTTCCTGAAGTGCTAACTGTTGTTCTGGTGTGACGGCTTGTGCGGCTTTGTCTTGAAAGAGGGCTTGTTGTTGAGCGGTCGCTACTTCGACTTGTTTGTTGTATTCGGCCATTGCTGCGGAGCGAACCAGTTCTTTGTCGGCCTCGCTTACTTTCGGTAACCCCTCGGCAATAACAGTTAGCGGCCCATTGAATCCCACGCCAAAGCCTTTTGTCAAAAGGTCATAGGCTTTTCGTTCGGTTGTGTCTTTTGTCGCATACTGATCTGTCGGAAGTCCGAGTGTGAGGTCTTTGACGGGAAGGGCAATAACAGCAAGTAGCAACACGGCTCCAATGAGCACGGGAATAGGATGTGAAGAAATGAATTCACCCCACCGGTACCAAAATGTTGAACGGGGAATGTGATCTTTTTTGTTCGCACCTTTTGTCTGCGCCTTTTCGGCGAGAATACGAACTTTTTTACTAAAAATTCGACCCTTAACAATCCCTAGTAATGCTGGAACAAGAGTGATAGCAACAAGTGCAGCAATAGCAATGCTGCCGGCACCGACAAGCCCCATCATAGTCATGAACGGAATATTCACGATACTGAGCGCCGCCAGGGCAATCACAACGGTGAGCGCAGCGAAGACCACCGCATTACCAGCGGTGCCGATGGCGCGAGCAGCAGCTTCAGAGTAGTGGTACCCTTCGAGTGCATAGGAGCGATATTTGCTAATAATGAACAAGGAGTAGTCGATACCAACAGCAAGTCCAAGCATTACTGCGAGTACTGGCGTCGTCGAATTGATGTCTAATAGCTGACTCATAGAAAAGAGTCCCGCCATGCTCACGCCCACACCAATGAGGGCGGTGAGGAGCGGCATGCCGGCTGCCTCGAGAGAGCCAAGTGTGATAATGAGAACGACAAGAGCGAGGACGACACCACCAACTTCGCCAATGCCAAGTATTTCACTCGGCGCTGCATTAACGAGATCTCCACCAATTTCAACTTGCAGATTTTTGTTCCGAGTTGAATTGACGGCAGAGACAATGGCATCTAATGATGCTATGTCGGTAGCTCCCGAAGCATTCTCGAGCTGTACTTGAGCGTAGGCGATAGTGCCAGACTTAGAAATGAATGACGCATCGACAAAAGGACTGGCTACTTGAGTAACGCCGTTCACCTCGCCTACTTGTTCTGTGAGCGCCTCAATTTCTCCCCGGAAGTCAGTAATTTTTTTGCCATTTTCTGCTTCAAATACAATACGACCAGTGCCTTTGCCACCACCTGGAAAAAGTTCATTGGCTCGATCAATCGCTTTTTGGGCTTCAGTGCCAGGAATCGAGATGTTTGAACTTGTCGGCTGGAAAAATTGTGAGGCCGCAAAGCCGAGTATTCCAAGGACTAGCACCCATGTTGCAACTACTTTCCATGGATGATTAAAAGCATGTTCCCCAAGCTTGTGTAAAAATTTTCCCATCAGTTATTTTTCCCTTCGTTATCTTCTATTTTCGTTATCGTACTGACTATTTCCCGTATCGGCTCAAAATAATCTCCCATTTGAGGATAATAAAAAGTTTTTGTTCCAACTTTTTCCTCTGCTAATATATGTGCATTTTTCAAAATTTTCAGGTGATGCGAAACGGTCGGTCGAGAAAGATTGGTGCCCGACGCAAGTTCGGCAACCGATTTACGCTCACCCTCGAGCATCTGCAAGATGAGTTGTTGCCGTATCGGATCACCCATCGCGCTGAAGAGAGGAAGGCTTTGTTCGAACAGGTTCCGAATTTTCTTTAACTCATGCATAAGTACCAATTATTAGGTAACGGTCGAAAAATATCAACCATTACTTGTGTGTATCAGAAATAATACAGAACATATATTGCAACACTTTTGCAATAAGTATGTATAATAGATAGTATATGCATGAACTGGAAACAATATTGCGCAGCAACACATTACGATTAACGGAACCACGAAAACAAGTGTATGACGTCCTGAAGGCGTCTGAGGCGCCCCAGAGTATGGCGCATATTCTGAAGCGTTGCACGAAAGCTGAGCGAACAAGTGTCTATCGTTGTTTGGATCTTTTTATAAACCTCGGAATCGTAGAACTTACACACATCGGCTGGAAAAAAGTGTATGAACTTAGTTCGCCATATAAGCCACATCATCATCATTTCTACTGCACCAGATGTGAATCCTATACGGACATCGAGTCGGATGCGCTCGAACGTATGATCGACGAGATTGCGCAACAAACTGGTTCACTTATTGCATCACATACGTTTGAGGCGAAAGGCCTATGCCGACAATGTCGAAACGTGGCTTTAGCATCATCAATATAACGTATAATGCGACATAATGTCTTGGATAAAAAAATACGCTCATGCACTTCTCGATGCTCATCGCCTCACATTAACAAACCAGGGCAAGAGTTCTAAAAAACATGCACTTGAAGTTGGAATGACAGTAGTATTCCTTGTGTGTCTGATGTTGCTCGCAACACTTTTTACACCATATAACGCAAAACTTGATACACCAAACGCCTTTAGCGGCAATGAATCATCTCAGCCAAAATATTATCGAGCGCATATCGATGCGGTTCATGAATCGACTTTGGATATTACGATGCTTGACGGTCCTCGCAAAGGTCAGCAGAAAACCATTGATAAAGCGGCGACCCTGTTTGACTCTAGTGAGAATCGCAATGCTCCCGAATACAAAGCGGGACAAACTGTCGTTGTGGGCGACACCACCCAGGACTCAACGTTGTATCTTGTCGATCACTATAGAATTCCTTTATTGTTTGCGATTGCCCTGATTTTTATTAGCCTCGTACTACTCATTGGGGGACGGCAAGGGTTCGGCAGTTTAATAGGGCTGGGTGTGACGATGATCGTCATTGTTTGGTTTATCCTGCCGTTTATTATCAATGGGTACAGCCCGCTGCTCGTGTGTATTATCGGAGCGTACATTATTGCACTCGCTTCCATCACTATTGCTCACGGATTTAAACGCCGAACGTTTCTCTCAGTTGCCTGTGTTGTCGTCGTCTTAGCGCTCATTGCGGCGATGGCGTATATAGCAGTGACGCTTATGAATTTTATCGGATTAAGTGACGAGTCGGCATATTTCTTTGCCAATCAACGTCCTGAAATAGACATGCGGGGAATATTGACGGGCGGGATCATCATAGCGAGTCTTGGAGTGCTAGACGATGTCGTCACGGCACAGGTGGCGACTGTAGATGAATTACAAAAAGCCAATCCAAAACTCAGCGTTTATGAATTGTTCATGCGGGCCACCTCTGTCGGGAAGGAGCATATTTCCGCACTCGTTAATACATTAGTGCTCGTCTATGTTGGTGCCGCGCTTCCGATGATAGTAGCCACGTCGACCTATGTAAACAGTATAGTATTTGTAAATGGAGAATATGTTGCGACGGAAATTACTCGAACATTAATAGCTAGTATTGGATTAATAGTAGCGGTACCCATTAGTACGTTAATAGCTGCGTTCTATCTTCATAAGCATGCTCTCGATAAATCAATACGCACGACGCATTAACAACTATCACTTTTCTCAGTGTTTTCTCATCTCGACTAGGTAGGATAGAGAAACCGTCAAAGACGGCATAACGAAAAGGAGTATTTATGAAGAAGCAATTAGTAGCAGCTAGTATCGCAACGGCAATCGGCGTTACTGGAGTCGCGGGCGTCGGCGTTGCAAATGCGGCAACAGATACAAGTGACAGTACAGGTCCTATGTCAGGCTTAGTTGAAGCAATAGCGACAAAATTTAACCTCAATAAAGATGAGGTGCAGGCAGTGGTTGACTCAGAGCGATCAGAAATGGAAGCTGAACGCGAAGCTGACGTTAAGGCTGATGTGGCCAAGCTGGTGAGCGATGGGAAAATCACTCAGACACAAGCCGATCAGATCAACACAAAACGCGCCGAGCTACAAAAAGAGCGCGAAGCGACGATAGCAGACGATACTAGTACATCGAAAACACGCGAAGAGATGAAAACGGAACGCGATGCACAGCGCACTGAACTTGAAACATGGGCAAAGGATAATGGCATTGATACCAGCTATCTCAAGTATGTGATGGGTGGAGGTCATGGTCATAGGGGTGGTCCACGCGGATAAATAAGCAATCTATTTCTATAATAAAATGCCACTCGCCGCGAGTGGCATTTTATTATAACCACGCTACATATAGCGCTTTTAAAAGCAAAAGCAGTATAATAAACACTATAAGTAAAAACAAAACATAAGGATAAGTGTATGATAACTCAGAAGAAGAAAGTAATAGCTGGGCTAGCGGCCATTATTGCACTATGCGGAATACTTATTAGCATATCCGTTGCAAACGACAGACAAGACGAAAAATCAGATACACAAACGACCGCTTCAGTAAAAAAAGAAGAACAGCTACAGGTCGAATACCAAGGTCAGGACGGTCAAAATGCGCTGAGTCTGCTAAAAACCAATTACAACGTGGAAACAAAAAGTTATGAAGGTCTCGGTGAACTCGTCACGAACATTAATGGAGTTGTTCCCGATAGTAAACACTTTTGGGCTTTTTATGTGAATGAAAAACAGTCTCAAGTCGGTGCAAGCCAGTATGAAACAAAAAGTTCAGATGTTTTGACCTGGAAGCTTGAGAAAATAACACAGTGATTATAGTCATTCTCATGGCAATTGGTGTATTCGCGAGACTCTTGCCACACGAGGCGAACTTTGCGCCAATTGCCGCTATCGCCCTATTTGGCGCCGTCTATTTGAAGCCAAAATACGCTTTACTGGTTCCATTTGCAACATTGTTTCTTTCGGACATTATGATTGGATTTGATTCAGTAGAGAGCAGATTGAGCGTATATGGATCATTTTTGCTCGTTGGACTTGTAGGTCTTGCCGTTCGATGCCATAAGACGCTCACAACAATTATCGGCGGAAGCCTTGTTGCCTCACTCATTTTCTACCTTGTCACAAATTTTGTCTTTTTCTATCCTGCGACAATGTATTCGCACGACCTCAATGGTTTGCTGAGCTCATACTATAATGCATTGCCGTTTTTCCGTAGCACGCTTCTCGGTGACCTTTTTTATACTGGGCTACTCTTCGGATCGTATGAGATGGTAACTGTGTTGGTACGGCGTCATGCGCATCATCTTCAACAACTGACGCACTAAAAAGCTCCAGCTGGATCTGCTGGAGCTTTCAGATATGGTAAAATTATTTACGCTTCGACACTTTTAGTGTCAGGATTTGTCATAGCAGCATAGCCAATCACCACGATACCGACGATGACGTGTGGTAACCAGCTGTTTGTGCCCTGTGCAAAATCAAAGAGCCATGGTGAAACTGCAAGCAGTAATCCAGTCAAATAGTCGATCCACAGGTGAACCCGCATTGGAACGAGTTTGAGTGGGCTGATGACACTCGTTGTGATGAGCTCACTTAAAATAATGAACGCACCAATGAAACGAGTTACTGTGGCACCAACTTCATTGTCGCTAAACATAAAAATTTCTGGCGCTAGAACGAGAGCAACACCGACGACGAGTCCGATGAGAGTATGTGTCTTTGAATTAATCTTCATAACTTTCTTTCTTTACTTTACATATGTGATAACTCATGGCAGTATATGCATTTGTATAGAGAAAATCTGTGAGAAAAATTACAGATTTCAGCTAATTTTAAAAAGAAAGCCTGCCATTTATTAACAAAAAACTCACCCTCGGGTGGGTAAGGGTGAGTAACGGGTGGGTGTCTAAATCTAGGGTAGGGAATTTAGACGATATAGATTACTGTAGCAAAGTTATTTGCATCTGTTTTTCTAAGTGTCTTTTGAGACTTTTTTCCTCGTGTCTTTAGGCTTGCCGAATTGTCCTGAACTGTATGTATCAACCATAGTTGTCCTCCTTACATTTACTAACTTATTTCAGTATGAAATAAAACATAAGCATTATAGGTGATATATCTTACAGAAAATATGTTAAAAAGTGCACAGCTCATAGGTATATAGTGGGGGATAATGCGATGAAGCATTGTACGCACATATTAATAAGTAATGTTCAAGGAAACATATGAATATACCGAAAAGTGGCCTTATGAAACGAATAAAACTTTTTTCTATTATTGGCGGTATCGTCAGCCTTTATATGGTAGGGAAGAAAATGAACGACCCCAAAAAAAATAAGAAAGCGAGCTGGAAGAATAATGATAATAAGAAAGCGGATAGTCCGCCAGAGTTATCAAAAGGTCAATGGAAGGGCGCTTTAAAAGAAACGAAAACTGCCTTGAGCGATAAGAAACTTCCAATTCTTGCTGCCGGTGTCGCTTTCTTTTCGACTTTTGCCTTTTTCCCAATTCTTGCTGCCGGTGTCTCTATCTTGGCGCTTGTTATTGAGCCTCATCAGGTTGAATCATCTATTGAAGCAGTTGCGAAGTTCTTACCAAGCGATATTGCGAGTCTTGTCCATGCTCAGCTTAAAAACCTGTCAGGCAAAGAAGGGGCAAATATACTGGTTGCTACCTTCGCCATACTATTGTCGCTCTATAGTGCGTCAGCTGCAATTCAAAATCTTATTAATGCGACAAATACTGCATACGATGTCAAAGAATCGCGAGGTTTCATCAAACTAAAGCTCATTAGTATCCTGCTCACATTTGGAGCACTTATTTCCGGCTTTATTCTCATACCTATTTTGCTCGTGAATAGTGAATTCCTCCAGCAAATAGGCATACCTGAAGTACTCGCCGCAATTGTACCGTACGCTCGATGGGTATTGGTGGTAGCGGTCGTGACGATTGCCCTGGCAGTATTTTATCGCTATGGGCCGAACCGCAAAAATCCACACTGGCAATGGGTAAGTTGGGGTGCGGCTGCGGCAACACTTCTGTGGTTAATTGTGACGGTGCTCTTCTTTATCTATGCACAGAACTTCGCGAAATTTAGCGGATCGTATGGAGTGTTTGCGGGTATCATCGTCCTGATGACCTGGCTTAACATATCCGCGCTGGTTTTTCTTATCGGGGCTCAGGTCAACCACCGCCTGGAAACAAAAACCAACGCGCCAACCGAAGAATAAGGTTGTCCTGTGGCGCATACTAATGCCAGTTCACATCCTATAATGCTTCAAAAAAAGCAGGCGGCGTATTATGTCATTAAATCCCAATACCCTGACACGCAATTGGTACTGGTTCATGGCATTGGTGTGTCGATGCGTTATTTCATGGCATTTGCTCACGAGCTAGCGAAGACGAGCGATGTCTATGTTCTTGACCTACCAGGATTTGGTGCAACACCACGTCCTCAATCCGCCGAAACTATAGAGTCGTATGCGGGGATGGTCAAAGAGTTTATTCAGCAGCAAAAATTACAGCGTCCCGTACTTATAGGGCATTCAATGGGTTGCCAGATAGTCATAGAGGTACTACGCACTGACCCAGGCTGCGCAGATGCCAGCATTTTAATCGGGCCAGTTGTGAATAGTAAAGAACGTACTGGTCTTCGGCAGGCGTTACGCCTCCTGCAAGACACATGGTTTGAGCGTCCCAGAACCAATTGGTTTGTATTGAGTGATTATATCCGGTGTGGCGTGCGTTGGTATCTGAAGGTGCTACCGTCAATGCTTGCATATGAAACAGAAAAACATATTAGGGGTGTGTCGACGCCCTTACTTCTCCTGCGCGGCGAAAATGATACTGTTGCCCCAATGCAATGGCTGAAGCTGCTCCAAACGGAAGCTTCTCGTGCAGAACTGCGCGAAATAGAACGAAGTGGGCATGGTGTCATGTGTAATCATCCTGTTAAAACGGCAATTATATGCCAAAGGTTTAGTCATGATATTGCGAAACATTAATTATTGTCTTGGTTGGCTGCGTGATTACCTGTATGTTGCGCACTGGTGGTTGCGCAGTATATTTTCTCATCAAAAAACTGACTGTTACCTCAATCCTTATAGTGATAAGAAGACTCATTTGCCGATAGTGCTTATTCCAGGAGTCTATGAAAATTGGCAATTCTTGCAGCCAATTGCTGAGCGTCTCTACGAGAAAGGATATGCTGTTCACGTACTCGAAAAACTTAAGTATAACACCGGTTCAATTCCTGATATGGCCGATATTGTACGAGCATACCTCGATGAGCATAATCTTAGTGATGTGATTATTATCGCCCATAGCAAAGGAGGATTGATTGCGAAATACGCTATGTCAAAACAATCTGGTATTGAGCATATAAGACATGTCATTGCTATTAATAGCCCATTTTCAGGTTCGAAATATGCCTATTTTTTTCTGCTGCCAAGTATTCGAACGTTTACGCCTCACAATAAAATCATTACGCTCCTTTCACAAAACGAACAGTTGAACCGAAAGATCACCTCAATTTATAGTGAATTTGATCCGCATATTCCTGGTGGTAGCCAGTTGCCAGGTGCTGTAAATATAATTGTGCCAACGGTTGGGCATTTTCGTCCCCTGAGTGACCCACAAGTATTGAGGCATATTACCCGTATCATTAACGAGAAAGAAAAGGAAAAATTATGACAAAAATCGCAGTAGTTATTATCGATATGCAACAGGCTTATTTTAACGACCCAACACTTAGTAGTGTGCAAGATGACCTCATTTCGCACTGCAATGAGCTGATCTCGGCTACTAAAAAGTATGACCTTCCACTCTTTAACATCAGGACGGAGCATGCTCCAGATGGTTCAACCTGGACACTAAATATGAAGCAGGACGGCAAAGACTTTTTGTTGCAGGGAAGTGATGAGGTGAAGACTGTCGATGCATTGGATGCGAGTGGAGCAATTGAGCTTGTTAAGACCCGGGATAGTGCATTTTTTGAGACTCGTCTTCGTGCACAGCTCAAACAATTAGAAGTTGATGAAATAATCCTGTGCGGTGTTTCCACGCAAAGCTGCATTGCGCAGACGGCTGCGGATGCGTATGCCGCGAATATAAAAGTAGTACTGGCTATCAATGCTATTGCATCGCATGACCCAAAGTATCATGACCCCCTCCTTGCTTTGCTGAAAAAAGAATATCGCCAGCGTGTTATGGGTAATGACGAGGTTATTGAACTGATGCGTTCTCGTACTTCCACTCACCGTAAGTAATATGTGGCAAGAAAACAGACGCGAATATCGCGTCTGTTTTTGTAGGAAATAAATATGAATGTGAAAAGTATAGTTATTCGGTTGGGCAATCCTCCTTACCGTCAGTATCACTACTTTGGTCGTTAGCTGGAGACTCTTCGGCAGTTGCTGCTTCTGAATCCGCCGACTCATTTGAATCATCGGTAGTCGTCGACGCGGCTGAATCAATACTGCTTGTATCGCTCGTACTGTCTGTTTGCGTTGCCGATACGGCGGTTGTTGTAGCGTCGGTCGCAGCATTCGCGGTGGTTGCGGATGTAATTGCTCCGCCTCCGACTCCGACGAGTGCGCCGAATACAAGCGCGCCTGGGATTATAATTGATTTTGTGAGTGATGCCATAGGCATATCCTTTCGTTTACTGTCTCATCATTGAGACTACGACCATCATGACGGACATAGCTTGAAGTGAGCTGAGAAAAATGAAATATTATTTCCAGTAAAATGCACATTTCTCAATGGCTGCTTTTTCGCAAAGTGTTTGATCCTTGCTAGACTGGGCGCATGAGTACGTCGTATATCATTGCGGTATCTGGTGGCGTGGATTCTATGGTATTGCTTCACCAGCTCACTACGAATAATGAAATGCAGCTGATCGTTGCACATGTTGATCATGGTATCCGCGAGGAAAGCGCTGATGACGCTACATTTGTTGAACAAACCGCACGAAATTACGGGCTCACATATGAATGTGGGACGTTTCGGCTGGGTGCCGGTGCTTCTGAATTGGAGGCACGGACCGTAAGATGGGACTATTTGCGGCGCATCAAGGAAAAATATGGTGCAAGTAAAATCATCACCGCTCACCATGCGGACGATGTTGTCGAAACAATCATTATGAACATTATGCGCGGAACCGGGTGGAGAGGTCTGGCTAGCCTCCGAGAAACGGACGAGATTTTGCGACCATTTCTATATACGCGTAAACAAGAGATCGTCGATTATGCCCGAAAGCATACTGTAGAGTGGCGGGAAGATCAAACGAACAAAAGCCATGCATATTACCGAAATAGCATTCGTCATCGAATCATGCCACAGCTGGATGATGCACAATTTGCAGCCTATAGGGACTTATATGAGAGGCAAGTTGCTCTACGGACAAGCATTGAAACAGAGGTGAGACGGTTTTCTCAAACGTTTTCGCGTCACCCATACATTATGTGGCCGGATGAAGTGGCCCACGAGGTGGTGCGCACGACATTCGGTTCTTTTACTCGACGCGAGGCCGAGCAGGCATTACTTTTTATCCGGACTGCTCGTGTTGGGAAGCGGTTAGATTTGACGAATGGCATCAGTATCGTTGCCCAGATGTCGCAGCTCATTGTTCTTGAGGGCAATGACTGATAAGCTAGTTAGGTTAAGTGACATAGGAAGGAATAGACTCTGCCGATGAAAACCCCAAAAGGCCCGAAAAAACCACAATCGAACCGCTGGCTCCGAACCGCTGTGTTCTGGGCAATTATTATTGTATTTGTCATGACATTGCTCGCTGTATTTATGCCGCAAAATCAACAAAAAGAAGTTGCATTTTCTGACGTGATTCGCCGTGCAAATAATGGTGAAATTGCAAAAATCGAAGTACAAGGCAATAATTTGTTAATTACACCGGAAGCTGACCGTGCAAAGAATGAGCCTACAGAGAAGTCATATAAAGAAGGTGGCAGCAGTATCTATGAACAAGGTTTGAAACAAGACGCGAAAGTCGAAGTAAGTGTGAAACCTGAATCTGGCACCGGTGCTGCTGTGCTGAGTATCGTCGGTGTTCTATTACCCATCCTCTTCATTGGCGGCCTCTTCTTCTTTATGTTCCGCCAAGCACAAGGTCAGAGCAATCAGGCACTTGGATTCGGGAAGAGCAAAGCACGCCTCTATGGCAATGAAAAAGACAAAGTCATTTTCAAGGACATCGCTGGTAACAACGAGGCAAAAGAAGACTTGACCGAAGTCGTTGATTTCCTCAAGCATCCAAAGAAATTCGAAGATGTTGGTGCAAAAATACCTAAGGGCGTGTTACTCGTGGGCCCTCCAGGAACAGGTAAAACAATGCTAGCCCGAGCAGTTGCAGGCGAAGCCGAAGTACCGTTCTTCTCAATTTCAGGTTCTGAATTTGTTGAAATGTTTGTGGGTGTTGGTGCATCTCGCGTTCGTGATCTCTTCGAAAAAGCAAAGAAAAATGCTCCGTGTATTATCTTTATCGACGAAATCGATGCCGTAGGCCGCCGCCGTGGCTCAGGTATGGGCGGAGGTCATGATGAGCGAGAGCAGACATTGAACCAGATTCTGGTAGAAATGGATGGATTCGAAACAGGAACGAATGTTATCGTACTTGCAGCAACCAACCGCGCCGATGTGCTCGATCCCGCGCTACTTCGACCAGGTCGTTTCGATCGCCGCACAAATATCACACTACCTGAACGCAAAGATCGTGAATCTATTCTCAAAGTTCATTTTGCGAAGAAGCCTATTGGTGATGACGTCAATATTGATGCGCTCGCAGCAAAAACTGCTGGCTCATCCGGTGCAGACCTTGCGAATATCGCAAACGAAGCAGCCATTATTGCAGCACGTCACAACCGTAAGGTGATTAATAACAGTGACTTGACTGAAGCTTTTGAAAAAGTAGCGATCGGACCAGAACGTAAGACGAAGATCATGAACGAAGCTGAAAAAGAACTGACCGCATATCACGAAGCTGGTCACGCTCTGGTTGGGCATACACTACCTGACAGCGACCCCGTCCACAAGGTGACGATTATTCCTCGTGGTGGAACGGGTGGCGTTACTTGGTTCATCCCGCCAGAAGACAAGAGCTATACGAGTGTCATCGAATTCAAAGACGTACTGGCGCGCGCGCTTGGTGGACGAATTGCTGAGAAAGTAAAATATGGTGAAGACCGCATTACAACCGGAGCCGGAAGCGATCTGCGCAAAGCCACTGAGATTGCCCGAGATATGGTTATTGAGCAGGGAATGGGCGACACCCTCCGTGATCAGGTATTCCACGAAGACAATGGCGGAATGGTCTTTGATCGTATGGGCCGTGAACGACCATACTCAGAAGACACTGCGAAGGAAATTGATGGTGAAGTTGAACGATTAATCAAGCAAGCTGCACAGCGTGCCGAAGACGTCATTATCGCCAACCGTCCACTCCTCGACAAACTTGCCGACGCCTTACTCAAAGAAGAGACCCTTGATGAAGATCAGGTTGTAAAAATACTTTCTGACACGAAACTTCCCAAATCCGCCAAGCTCTACTAGATTTTGTGTTGGTTACCTCTGATTTACAGCGTATAATAGGCCGCAATGGGACGAGTACGTAATACCCTTGCACGCGCAAATCAGCGCTTTAGTCTTCAGCTGGCCGCTAGTTTGTTGGCTGGTTCGACATTGCTATCGATTTTGCTCGGACTTTTCCGTGAACGTCTTCTCAACAGTAATTATGCGCCCAATATTATCACTGGAGCTGCTGGGTATCCTGCAGGCCTAGATGCGTACACAGTTGCGTTTATTATTCCTGATTTCATGTTTTTCATTATGACATCAGGGGCGTTAAGCGTGAGCTTCATTCCAGTTTTTAATGAGCGTTTAGCAAATAGTAATAAAAAATCTGCCTGGGAATTGAGTTCGAGTATGCTCAACCTCATGGCAGTCGCGACCTTGATCGCGAGTGTTCTCATCATCATCTTTGCTGATCCGCTGGTGCGCTATATTGTCGGACCAGGACTCAGTGAAGATAGCCGAAGTCTTGCGGTGAGTATGATGCGGGTCATCGCGATTAATCCATTCATTTTTGCTATTGCAAGTGTCGTTGCGAGCATGCAACAAGCTGTTGGTAGGTTTGCTTTCTTTGCAATGGCTCCTGTGGTGTATAACATCGGTATCATCATTGGAATCACGTTCTTTACTAATGGCATCTCATTGTTCGGAGTGCAGATATTTGAAGGCGGAATCATGGGCGTTGCCCTTGGTGTGGTGCTTGGTTCGATTATGCAATTAGTTGTCAGTTGTCTCGGTCTTGCCGGGATGGGATTTGATTACCGATTTAAAATATTTTGGAAAAACCAAGGTTTTCGCAAAGTGTTACGATTGCTTCCTGCTCGCTCAGTCGATCAAGGCATTGACTATTTTAATGGAATTGTTGAGACGAACCTCGCTTCACGATTGGCTACTGGATCGATTCGGTACTATAACCAGGCGACCCTATTGCATTCCGCGCCAATTAATTTGATCGGCGTCGCAATCAGTACCGCTGCGTTCCCAAAAATGACAGAACGACTCAGTCAAGGACGTCCTGACCTGTTCCGAAAAGAGTTGCAGTCGGTGCTACGCGTCATTATATGGTTAGCACTACCAACAGCAGTAATTACTTTTTTCACTCGAGGCTACCTAGTGAGTTTCTTGTTCAATGGTGGGCAAGTTGTAGTGGCAGGAATCTTGTCCATACTTGCGTTTGCTATCTTATTCCGCTCCATTTATCACATTGCAGCACGAAGTTTTTACGCACAACAGGACACGAAAACGCCATTGTACATCTCGTTCTTTACAATCGGTCTCAATATAGCACTGGCCGTATGGTTTACGCTCGCTCTTGATCTTGGGGTGTATGGACTCGCCTGGGCACAGACCATCGTAGCCATCGTCGAAGTTGCCATTCTTTTTATTATTATGTCGCGCCGCATCCCTCGACTGTTTGATACTTCTTTTTTTCATGGTGTTAGTAGAATGATCGTTGCTTCAAGTACTATGGGAGTAGTAACGTATATTAGCGTCACAATATTCGCCTTGAGTACGCAAGACCAGAGTTTAACCAACACGATACCGAAGTTTATGCTTATCGTCGGCATTAGTGCTGTGGCATACATAGCCATGAGTCACTTGCTTCATCTCAGTGAAGTAAGGCCGGTACTACGACGATTCCAAAAATTATTATTTAGCCAAGTCCGCAGTGCGGGCGAGTAGAGTATGACACAAGACACGATTCGAAATTTTTGTATTATTGCGCACATCGACCACGGTAAGTCGACTCTTGCGGACCGTATGCTTGAGCAGACGGGCACTGTGCAAAAGCGCGATATGAAAAGCCAGTTACTCGATAGCATGGAGCTTGAGCGCGAAAAGGGAATTACGATCAAATTGGCGCCAGTTCGTATGAGCTATAAAGGTTTTGAACTAAACCTAATTGACACCCCGGGGCACGTTGACTTCAGCTATGAAGTGTCACGATCGCTTGAGGCATGTGAAGGAGCGGTTCTGGTGGTGGACGCCAGTCAAGGCATACAAGCCCAAACACTGGCTAACGTGTACTTGGCGCTTGCCGCTGATCTCACCATTATCCCAGTACTGAATAAGATTGATTTGCCCGCTGCCGATGTCCCACGTGTCAGTGCAGAAATCATCAACCTGCTTGGCTGTAGTGAAGATGATATCCTCAAAATCAGCGCCAAAACCGGTGAGGGAGTGAGCGATGTCCTAGATGCAGTAGTTGAGCAAGTTACTCCCCCACGAGGTCACACGGAGCAACCGACGCGTGCACTAATTTTTGATAGTTATTATGATGATTATCGTGGCGTTATTCTGTATGTTCGTGTTATAGACGGATCAATACGCAAAAATGACGTCATCGAAATGTTGGCGACAAGCGCTGATGGTATCGCCCTGGAGATAGGCGCGCTTGAGCCAAACATGAAGCCACTCGGAGAACTTCAGACCGGGGAAATTGGGTATATTGTAACGAATTTGAAAACAACTCGAGATGCGCGTGTCGGTGATACGATAACAGTCAAGCGAGCACATGCAAGTGACCCGTTGCCAGGGTACAAACACGTGAAGCCATTTGTATATGCTGGATTTTTCCCTGTATCCAACGAAGATTATTTCGAGCTCAAAGAAGCGGTTGAAAAATTGAGTCTCAGCGATTCTGCCTTGCAGTTCGAGCCAGAAAATTCTCCTGTTCTCGGTTTTGGTATGCGTATTGGTTTCCTTGGTATGCTCCATATGGACATTATTCGCGAGCGACTCGAGCGGGAATATGATCTCGACCTTGTCGTGACGAACCCTAGTACTGACTATCAGGTGACACTGCAAGCTGGTACGGAAGTAGATATCAAGAGTGCCTCTGATTTGCCAGACCCGGCCCGCATCAGCGAAATACGCGAACCATGGATTAAAGGGGAGGTCGTCGTGCCGCAGGCCTATGTCGGCGCCGTTATCCAACTAATTGTGAACAAGCGCGGTCTCCAGACCAATATGAGCTATATCGATGAGCGAGCCCTCATAAGCTTTTCCGCGCCACTAGCTAATCTTTTGACTGACTTTTATGATCAGCTCAAAAGCGTGACAAGTGGGTATGGAAGTTTTAACTATGAACTAGACCAGTACCGCGCCGAAGACCTGGTACGTGTTGATTTCTACGTTGCTGGAGGAATGATTGATGCTTTGAGTGTAATGGCTCACCGATCCGAAGCAGATAGTCTCGGACGTATCGCTGTCAAAAAACTTAAAGAAGTGATTCCGCGCCAAAACTTTCAGGTTGCGCTCCAAGCGGCTATCGGTGGACGATTTATTGCCCGCGAAGATCTCAGCGCCTATCGCAAAGATGTGACAACCGGACTGTATGGAGGTGACGTTTCAAGAAAGAAAAAGGTGCTTGCAAAGCAAGCGAAGGGTAAAAAGCGTATGAAACGGTTTGGAAAAGTAGACATTCCGAGTGAAGCTTTCACGATTATGTTGAAGCGTGACTAGGCAGTTATTAGTGTGTCTAAAGACGGCGCTCTACTTTGTAGGTATGCATGGGTTCACGGCCCTAACGTTATCGTCAACTCGAAAGATAGTCAGGTGCTGATACCTGTGACACCCCCTACTTAAATTTGGCATATCTCTGGGGTCCGGATTATGTAACGGGAAATGCGATAGGCAAATATGCTGATACACCGCATCCAAATGACAGCAGAGCGGCTGACATGCCGTTGCAACGCAGCAATTTCTCGGTATATAATTTCGCCTCTGGCCGTTATTTCGCTACAATAGTTCGATATGAATATTGAATCCGCCATCAAAGCTTACACCCCATCTGACGCTACCATTAATCTAGTGCGTCAAGCGAATTTTTTGCTTATTGCTGGGGTGGTCAGTGCTGGCAAAGATACCGTTATTACTGAACTCGTAAAAGACGATCGCTATCGTCGTATTGTTTCGCACACGACCAGGGCGCCACGCGAAAATCACGGTTTATTAGAAGTGAATGGTGAAGACTACCATTTTGTATCCCCGGAGGAAGCGGCTCAGCTTGTCGAAAAGAAAGCCTTTGTGGAAGTGAAATATGTGCATGGTAATATCTATGGCACCAGTGCAGCTGAACTGCAGCGGATTACTGATTCGGGCAAAATTGCGACGACAGATATCGATATCCAAGGAGTCGTGGAGTACCTAGAATTAAAGCAAGATACGAAGGCCATTTTCCTTCTCCCTCCAAGCGTTGACACTTGGCTAGCTCGGCTCGAAAAGCGGTACGGTAGTTCTGAGCGACACGCCGGTGAAATAGCGACTCGATTTAAAACAGCCTACGAAGAAGTGCAATTTATCAAGTCAGATCCTCGATTCATTCTAGTCATCAACGATGATCTTGCGACGACAGTTGATCGCGTTCAAAAGATTATGGACGGCGAACGTTCACAAACCAGTGAATTCGCCCAAGCGGTCACGAACCATCTCTTAGAATTCTTGCAATCTAAAATTTAAATCGAATCGTTATCAAACGGTTGTCTTCATTGCGCTAGTGCTATCTAAGGCCATATTAGGGTAGCAATAGGGAATTATACATACGGCACGATTACCTGTACCAAGCGATGATGCTGGCACTCATTGACTTCGAGTGCTAAAAACGCTATTATAATAGCATGACTGACCGCCAGGCTAAGCTGTTAGCGACTATTATTGAACAATATGCCGAAGTGGCTTCACCAGTCGGAAGTATCACGCTTGCGAAGCTTTTTGGTGTGTCGAGCGCAACAATTCGTGCCGAAATGTCTCGACTCGAAGAGCTAGGGTATATCGAGCAGCCACATACAAGTGCTGGCCGCATCCCAACGGATAGTGGTTACCGTTTTTATGTTAATCAACTCAATGAACAGAGGGACGAAATTGAGGCACCTCGCCTTATAGATCGCAGTGCGAGAGCGATTGATGCCCGTGTTGCGACCTATGCCGATCGAACTGATCGCGCGATTCGAAGTGCGGTTGATAGTCTCGTCGAGATTACCCATAATCTTGGCCTTGCTACTATCGGTGACCAGCTCTATATGAGTGGCATGGGAAATCTTTTCTCTCAACCCGAGTTTTCCAGCACGAAACACGTACAGCAAATTGCACGCCTGCTCGATAACCTCGAACCGTGGCTGAGGGAAGCAGCACCAAATGAACCGCTCAATGTGTATATTGGAGCGGAAAATCCAATAGGCAAAACCTCAGGTGCGAGCTTGATTATTAGCCGCTTTCGATCGCCCTACAGTGACCGAAGTTATATCGGAGTACTTGGTCCAACAAGACAAGATTATGCAAAAGTTATGCGACTAGTGCGACACACTGGCGCAATGTTAGAGGAGGTTTTATAAAATGGCTGAAAAAAAGAAAAGTAAAGCAGAAATAGAGCTCGAGCAACGGATTGGAGAGTTAACCCAAGATTTGCAACGTACTCGTGCAGATTTCGAAAATTACCGTAAGCGCGTCGACAGCGAAAAAGAGCAAGCGCGTGCTACTGGAAAAGTGCAAGCAATCTCAAAGCTTTTACCTGTCATTGATAACATCGAACGAGCCATAGCTCATACGCCAAAAGAAATAGCTGATAACAAATGGGCACAAGGTGTAACCGGACTCGTCAAGCATCTGGAAAAATCACTTGAAGGTCTTGATCTGCATCGTATTAATGCCCAGCCTGGCGACTCCTTCAACCCTGAGCTACACGAAGCAATTCAGTTTGACGAAGAGGCAGAAGGTGAACATGAAGTGATTGCTGAAGAAATGCAGCCTGGCTACAAACTAGGTACAGATGTAATGCGACCAAGCATGGTCAAAGTAACTCGTAAGTAATAAATTGACATAAGCTTTATTGTCAGCCACACTGTTTGTAAGTATCTATAAAGGAAGCATTATATGGGGTTTAGCCCAACAGGCGGTAATATATCGGGTGCTGATGATGTGGCTATATCAAACCCAGTATCTAGCCAAGTACTGGCATATGACGCGACTACACAGTTATGGAAGAACGCAAACAGTACTGGAGGATCAGGCGATGCTGCGACGCCGTACGGCCGAGTCTTTTTAGATAATTACCCGGGTGCAAGTGATGATGTAAAATTGACTGCCGCGCTGTCAGAAGTTGCTGCCGATACCTACCCTCGTACAATCACTTTGAGCGCGCGGGCGTATACATTTACGACTAACCGAACTGCTTTTACAGGTTTACGTATCGAAGGTCCTCCAGGTTATGGTAACCCAGAGCGGGGCGCAACGAAGATGCCGTCGCGCGTTACTCTCAGTATGACCGGTCCATGGTTCGTAAACCCCGCAAACACAGATGTATTTTCTGTCTCATTTCATCAACTATCATTTACTGGTGGATCAACCGCAACATTAATCGGTCAAAATGGAAGCGGCACGTGGTACTGCTTATCAATGAGGGATATTTTTACGTCAGGACTACGTACAGTCCTAGGCACACAAGCAACAAAATTATTAATTACAGCAGCATCGTTTACCGGCGACTGGGAAATCAACAATTGCTATAATGGCGCATTTCACCTTGGTGGTAGCGATAATGTCTTATGGTCTGACGGTATGCTGCTTGATTCGGGGACAGCATTTAACGGTGCAGGAAGTGCCATTGGTCAATATCATGTATGGTGCGACTACTTACAAAAAAGTCTTATCGGGCCGCTATATATTACTGCTGAAGGACCATGGAGTGGCATTCGTATTAGTGGTGGTTCATACAACTCTGCAAGTAGCAACATCGGGGGGCCATTAACTTTTGCGGGGCTTCGTATTGAAGGCCGAAACTCGAATGCACCCTGTGACGGAAGTCTTGTCCGACTCGATGGGGGATACGCAAACTTCCGTGATTGTTGGTTTGGCTATGCTATGCAATCACCAGTAAGTCAAGGCCATACGCCTCAAGACGCAGGGGTTATTCATATTTCGTCAGGTGCACTGCTGGTTGATGGATGTACCTATGCACGTGCCAGTGGCATCGCTGAGTCGGTACCATTTATTTTTTCGAACACGACGAGCCCAGTAAGAGTCCGAAATATTTGGGCGGGAGAAGCATGGGCTGGTCTTCCGCAAGTCAAGCAGGTACAAGCAGGTGGAATAAGCGCTGATAATTCGGTCATAGTTGTATAGTACTCGTTATTCACGGTTTGGGAATTTTCATAGCTGGCTATTGTCTTGTTTTGTTCACATCGCAGGGTGATTCTTGGCGCGTTAAATCACGAAAAAACAACTGGAACAGTTTATCACGAGCTTATTCTTAATGTGTGGTCAAAAGGCTTGAAGCAAACGGTGCACAACAATATAACGAGCATATGAATCATTCCAATGACAATTCATTTTTCTTCACGCGCTTCGGTGAAAATATTGATTGTCGAAACGGCATATTTATGGTGAGTACATGGGTACCATATGGCGATACACAAGAAGGTGTGACGAACAATAACCCCCCTCTGATGGTTCAGTCTGATGGGGTGACGCATATTCCTTATGACTGGAAATATGGTGGCGTATGGCAACGCGTCAATTAAGCCACAGCCACCGATTAATTTTTGGTTGACGGTGGTCGGGAAAAGCTTCATACTTTAGCGTAAGCTTAAAAGAGAGGGAATATATGGGATTTAGTCCAAACGGCGGAGGTATTTCAGGAGCAAACGACGTCGCGCTTTCAGGCCCTGCGAATAACCAGGTATTAACATTTGATAGCGTTACTCAATTATGGAAGAATGCTACTCCTGCTGCTGGTAGCGTTCCTAGTTATGCAAATCTTCCCGCAGGAACAACGTTAACCGTTGTGAAAAGTGGTAGCACATGGCCGGCTCGACCTACTTCTCGTACTGATATTATTGTCCAGTGGAAAGGACCAGATCCCTCTCCTTCTATTGTTGCCTCGGGCACGGCAGGCATGCTCGACAATGTCGATATGAGATTCATCACACCATAATTATCTTTTTGAATGGCACTACGACAAAATAATGCAGAAGGTATGGCCTCGGGAGCCGACCTTGCTGCTGCTCAGACGGGAAGTGGCGACGCCTTTTCGACGGTAGCAAAAACAGGTAACCCAACCGGTGTATATAGTAGCGTCCAGTCTGCACACGGTGCACAATCTTATTATATTAACGGGACGACAACTGATCAGTTTATTGTCCGGTATGAAGGAGCGTCTGAAACACTTTCAGCTGCGCGGATGTATATTCGCTTTATAGCGCTTCCGAGCGCAGCAACAAACTTTCTCGAATTACGTGACATTAACGGAGGGCAAAATGCCGCTATTGGCATCAGTGCAGGAGGTTTGCTACAAGTAAAGAATGCCGAAGGCGCTGCATTGGCATCTTTTGCAAATGTTCCTAACTTGAATACATGGTATCATATCGAACTCCAAGTTGCTGTTGGCTCATCGACAGCCGATGGCACAATTAAAGCTGCCTATTACCTCAGTGATAGTACAACTCCAGCCGAAACTGTATATAGTTCTAGTACTGTTAATGCCGGTACATCAAATATCGGATCAATGCGAGTAGGCAAAATCGTTACTGCAACAACGTTCAATGCTTATATTGACGATATCGCTTGGAATTCAGGAGTAGTAACGCCCATTGGTCCCGTGGCAGCGATTTCTAACCAAGTCCCTATAGCAAACGCGGGTAGTGCGCAGATGGCTATTGAACCATACGCGACCGTCACATTAACCGGTACGGATGATGATACTGACGGCTCGATCTCAATACGAACGTGGCGCCAAATATCTGGGACGAGTGTGCAGTTATTTGGCACTGGTGCGACGAGAACATATATCGCACCTGGAACGCTCGCAGACGCTACCATGGTATTTGGATATACAGTGACCGATAACGGAACGACCTCGATGGAAAGCATTGTGTCGCACACGGTTCTCGCCGTGACAGAGCGTGCCGTTATCGGTGGTGTCGAAACTCCGCAAAGAACAACGGTTATTTCAGACGGTGCGACGACGAATGCAGCTGTGTGGACGATAAAAAGCGGTAATTTAGTTAAGCGGGCACCCGCAGCTGGTGATGCTTTCGTGATCGGATCCACTAAGCCTACCATAACCAATACGGGGCCCGTAGCCGGTGGGTACAATCCATCTCTCAATGTTATAAACGGTGACGTCACGATGAGCGTGGAACAAGTAATAGAAAACGCAACTATCAATGGTTTTGTCACCATGGCTTCAGGTTCTATCTTGCGTGGCTGTGTCGTGCGGGGGAGGGGCGCAGGTCTAACGATCAGCCAACAAGGTAATAATAATGCGCTCGTGAATGTTGCGAGTGGGCTAGCACAACCTCCTACGATCGAATACTGTGATATTGGTCAAAGCGTTAACCTTGGTTATTGGATGAATGCCATGAAACTGAACGGAGCCTGTTTTGTTCGTCGCAACAATATTCATGATGGCACTGATTTTATTAAGGCGTCCGGTACGCAGACGTCTGGAGATATTGCTGGAAATTGGTTCCATGATTATACCTATCATAACGACGACGGTGACCAATCTGGGAGTACTCCTGCGTTTGTTTCACATAATGACGGTATTCAGTGGAATAGTGGTGCCAACGGCTTTAATTTCCGGGGCAACAACATGGAAATGTATTACAGCTCGACGACGAGTGTCGAAACTCCTAGTGCAGCTAACAATGTCGGATGGGGCTGTCCTCTTACGGTATCTGGCAGCACACTGACGCAGAATTTGAACATAGAATATAACTGGTTCTCCGGCGGTGGTTGCGGTGTATTTCAGGCGAATACATACCCTGTGGCTCAAGGAGGCGTCAGTATGGGGTCAGTTGCACATAATAGGGTCGCGCTCGACCAATATGACTACAAGGGTGGATTTACAGGAGCCTATCAAATCCGTTATGCGACAGCCTACGCATCACTCGTTGGTGAGACGACTAATTATTTTGACGCATCCTTGCCTGGCGTGACGGAAGCCGGCATACCCGATGGCAAGCTGTTTGTCCTCGGCACAACCGCTACTAGCGGTATTCGACGGCCCTAGGTTTATATTTCACTTTTTACAACAAATAGGTATAATAGCCAATATTAATTGAAGGAAGGCTACACATGCCGAACAAACGCACTGCTATAACGGTTAAAAATCTTAAAAAATCTTATGGCAAAAATGAAGTACTCAAGGGGATCAACCTTCAAGTAGAGCGCGGAACGATGCTCGCACTTTTAGGTCCAAACGGAGCGGGAAAGACGACGACAGTCCGTATTCTTTCGACACTACTCAAATACAATAGTGGCTCTGTGACAATTGAGGGTCATGACCTGGCGACGCATCCAGACGATGTACGAAATGTCATTGGCCTCACTGGACAATCAGCGGCAGTCGATGAAATGCTGACTGGTCGCGAAAACCTCGTCATGATGGGACAGCTATACCGTCTGACGAAATCGAGCGCAAAAGCTCGAGCTGAAGAATTACTTGAAAGGTTTGATCTCATAGATGCTGCTGGCCGTCCCCTCAAAACATACTCTGGAGGTATGCGACGTCGACTCGATCTCGCAGTGAGCCTCATCGCTACGCCTCCGATCATCTTTTTAGATGAACCAACGACTGGACTTGATCCACGCTCCCGCATCGCAATGTGGGAGATTATTACACAGCTGAAACAAGCAGGGACAACGATTCTTTTGACGACACAATACCTCGAAGAAGCTGACCAGTTAGCTGACAAAATAATTGTTATCGATGGAGGAAAAGTAATTGCCGAAGGGACGGCAAAAGAACTCAAATCAAAAATCGGTAATGATCGATTGGAAGTGACGTTCGCAAACGCGAAAGCCTACAGTACAGCCGAAAAAGAGCTGGAGAATGATTTAGTTGAGCGCAATAACAAAGAATTTACACTGACTATTCTTATCAAAGATACGGACAAAGACGTGGAGCGGGTATTGCAGCGAATTCATGCTGCTAAACTCAAAATTAGTGCTATGGCTATTCATAAACCAACGCTCGACGACGTGTTCTTGTCAGTAACCGGTAAAACAAAGAAAGGAAAGAAGTAAAAATGAGTGCAGCTTTAGAGTTTTCAAAACGACCCAAGATCATTTCTTCTCTCAATGATTCGCTTTTAATGATCAAGCGGAGTTCAATGCATATTATTCGAAACACGGATCAGCTGATTGGAACTTTTTTTCAGCCAATTATGTTTTTGGTGCTTTTTACGGCTGTTTTCAATGCGGTTGGTCTTGCGCTTCCAGACGGGATTAATTACATAGGATTCCTTATGGCAGGTATCGTGGTTCAAACGGTTGCATTTGGTTCGACCACAACTGCGATTGCTGTCTGTAATGATCTGCAAAAAGGGATCATAGATCGTTTTCGTAGTCTGCCGATGGCGAGTTCTGCTGTTTTGACCGGTCATGTTGTGTCGGATGTCTTTCGTAATACCATATCTACGATTGTCTTGCTGCTTGCAGGTCTCTTGTTTGGTTTTCGACCAAACGCTTCGATTGTCGACTGGGTAGCGATAGCTGCCATTATCGTGCTTTTCACGCTCACTTTCTCATGGCTTTCTGCCATTCTCGGTGTTCTTGCAAAAAGCGTTGAAGGTGTTCAGTGGATGTCATTCCTTGTGGTATTTCCACTTACTTTTGCGAGTGGTGCCTTTGCGCCAACCGAAACACTTGCCTCGTGGCTCAAACCATTTGCGGAAAATCAGCCGATTACTCATGTTATTGAAGCGATTCGTTCGCTTATGATTGGCACTCCTGCGGGCAATCATGTTTGGCTGGCTATGGTCTGGTGTCTCGCTATCTTGCTAATTTCAGTTCCTATTGCAACGTATCTTTTTCGCAAAAAGACAACAACCTAAATCTCTTCTTTTGCTATGTTGACTAGTTGTCCATGAGGCAACATACTATTCATAAGCATATTAATAGAGGGGCGACAATTATGGGATACAATCCTGCTGGCGGAAATATATCTGGAGCGAGTGATGTCGCCTTAATAATCCGGCGAACGATCAAGTACTGACATATGATAGTACTTTAGGCAAATGGAAGAATAACGTCGTATCAGGCGGTGCGACAACTGTTCGGTGGAACGCCACATCGAAAGCATGGGAAGCCTGCCCTGCCGCAGCTGCATTTGGGGTAGTATCTTTATCGACAAATGATCCTGAGCAACAGCTCCAAATGACGCTAACGTAAAGGTTGGTGATGTGTGGCGAAGGCACCCAGATGCCGGTTAAGCAATATATTTGGAATGGTATCCAATAGAAGGGGGCAACCGCGAGTGGGGGCGGAGACGGTGAGCCCCCGTTATTCCAGCTGACGCTTATCGACCTGTTTAGTACGCGACGGTAGAAGAATTACGGGAAAATTTATCAATACCCGCGACAGCCAATCTTGTCATGTGGCCATATCCTAGCTCTCGGACAGATGCTAACGGCACTACCATATATATTCAAAATGCCGTGAAGCTGCTTGGAGCCAACGATATACTAGTCCTTCCTGAAGCCGGACAATCATACCTTGTTGATACTTCGCATGGCTTTCAGCGAAATGGTGCAGCCGGTCCTTGGCGCGATGCAACAACTGAAAACTTTTATGATGAAATGGTCCGTGTGAAGCGCGGTATCGTAGGAATGGGACCTAGTACAAAGATCGAACTAGGTCCATCAAGCTTTTCACGTCCCGAACAGCTGAGAGCCACGGGAGGGGTCTCAACAAAAGCTATCGGATTGCTCATCCTCAAACTCATATTTCGGTAACTTTACCATGACCGGCCGTGATCTTGGTGGTGTAGGTTACCATGTGCTCGCCTATAGTGCCGCCGCGGATGATTCTGTTTTTGAGAATTTATACATGGTCGGAACACATCGCGGGTTCCGTAATTCCCTATATGATAGCACCGGTGTTAAGATTAGCTCAACGCTCATAACTTCTGCTCAGATTACGACGAATGGACCGCAATATCGTATCACCATCCTTGCCGATACAAGCGCTGGAACTGTCACAGCGAAAGCTTGCAGTATTTCTAACGATACTTAGATTGGTGCCACTGCTACATCAAGCACGGCAACGATTATTGCTAACGCCATTGTCGGAGGTGATTTCAGTGTTGTTTCTGGTATCAATGATGCGGGTACGGCTGTTGGTTGGGACGACTTACAGTTCAACGATGGCAGTGCTAGTGAAATAGGTGCTGCTACTTCACCAGCACCTATCGTGACGGGTACACCACTAGCTGATTTTGTTTGGACCGGTACTCAATGGAGATAAGACGATAGTTTTATACTTTTACTTGTGATGCTCGTTCACGACGACTAGGGCTAGCTTCGCCAATTAATTGCTATGCATAAAAATAGATTATAAATATATAATTAGCACTCTTGACATGAGAGTGCTAATTTTTTACACTAGAGATATTAGCAATCACGTTAATCGAGTGCTAAAATAAAGCAAGCGAAAGTTGATAAAAGGAGTATATGTCAAATGGGTAAAATCATTGGAATCGACCTTGGTACCACCAACTCGGCAGTTGCCTACATGGTAGCTGGAAAGCCAGAAGTGATCGCCAACGCCGAAGGAAACCGCACGACGCCAAGCGTTGTGGCAATCAATAAAAAAGATGAACGTCTCGTTGGCCAAGTTGCGCAACGTCAGCGCGTTACAAATGCAAAAAATACTATCTACGGTGTGAAGCGTTTGATTGGTCGTAAGTTCTCTGACAAAGAAGTTCAAAAAGACCTCGACATCATGCCATACGCGATCGTCAAAAAAGGCGACGGCGTCGGTGTGACGCTCGGTGACAAAGACTATTCACCAGAAGAAGTCTCAGCGATGATCCTTTCTAAGCTCAAGGCAGATGCAGAAGCCTTCCTCGGTGAAAAAGTTACAGAAGCGGTTATTACCGTTCCTGCGTATTTCGATGACTCGCAGCGTCAGGCAACGAAAGATGCTGGTAAAATTGCCGGACTTGAAGTGAAGCGCATCATCAACGAGCCAACTGCTGCAGCCCTCGCCTACGGTCTGGACCAGAAGAAAGAAGAAAAAATAGCCGTCTTCGACCTCGGTGGTGGTACGTTTGATGTTTCTATTCTCGAACTCGGCGATGGCGTCTTCGAAGTAAAGAGCACAAATGGTGACACTCACCTCGGTGGTGAAGACTTTGACAACCGCATCGTCAATCATTTCATTGATGTCTTTAAGCAGGAACATGGCGTCGACCTCAAAGGCGATAATGCCGCAATGCAGCGTCTCAAAGATGAGGCTGAAAAAGCGAAAAAAGAACTTTCTTCAACTTCTGAATATGAAATCAACCTCCCGTTCATCACCGCAGATGCTGATGGTCCGAAGCACTTCGAGTATAAATTGACTCGTGCGAAGCTCGAAGAACTCGTCGGCGATCTTATTGACCGTCTCTCAGGGCCTGTTGAAAAAGCACTCAAAGACGCAAAGCTCTCTGCGAGCGATATCGACGAAATCGTCCTCGTTGGTGGCATGACTCGTATGCCTGCTGTCGTCGAAAAAGTGAAGAAAGTCTTTGGTAAGGATCCTCTTAAGGGTGTTAACCCTGATGAAGTTGTTGCTGTCGGTGCTGCCATTCAAGGTGGTGTGCTGGCTGGTGACGTTAAGGATGTACTCCTGCTGGATGTGACGCCGCTTTCTCTCGGTATCGAAACAATGGGCGGGGTCGTCAACAAAATTATTGAGCGCAATACGACAGTTCCAACCAGCAAATCTGAAACCTACTCAACAGCGAGTGACAATCAGCCACAAGTTGAAATCAATGTGCTTCAGGGAGAGCGTGAATTTGCACAAGATAACAAGAGTCTTGGTAAATTTGTCCTTGACGGAATTGCCCCAGCACCACGTGGCGTACCGCAAATCGAAGTTACTTTTAACATCGATGCCAACGGTATTCTTAACGTGACTGCAAAGGACAAGGGGACCGGTAAAGAGCAGTCAATCACCATCCAAGACTCAGGCAACCTGAGCAAGGAAGATATCGAAAAGGCACAAAAAGAAGCTGAAGCGCATGCTGACGATGACAAGAAAAAGCGTGAAGCAATTGATGCTCGCAACTCCCTCGATTCTGCCATCTACCAGGCAAAGAAAATGCCAGATGAATTCAAGGACAAAATCTCTGATGACGATAAAAAGGTGATTAACGAAGCTGTTGAGACGGCCGAGAAAGTCCAAAAAGATGAATCTGCCGACAAAGAGAAGCTCGAAGCAGCTGCAAAAACATTAAACGACACCATCATGCCAATTGGTGCGAAGATGTACGAAGCTGCCGCAAAAGAAGACGCTCCTGCTGACGGTGAAGCTGCTGACGATAAAAAGTCAGATGAACCAGTCGAAGGTGAAGTTGTCGACGAAGACAAGAAAAAGTAGGTTCTCTATCTCGTCAAAAGACCCGCATCAAGTGCGGGTCTTTTCTTTGATGTATAATAAAACTTCTAGTAACGAAAGGAATTCCATGTTTTTTGGCAGCGGACGTAAAAATAAGACTCAAAATCTTCCTGATGGACGAGCGATTATGTTAAATTACGGCTATTTTCATCTCATGTTCATCTTTACGGTGACATTTAAATATAAATACATCCTGTGTACGAAAAGTAGTGATGGATGGGCTTATAAAGATGTTACAAAAGAAGAGGCAACCCAGCTACTCAGTGGTCAAGAGCTGAAGCCACATTGGTGGTGGCGCTATAGTCTTCTCATTGGCCCTGGACTCTCCATTGTTATCGCGATCATATCGAGCATCGTGGGGAATAGTTAAACCTATAAATGTATGTGTTGCATTTTTATTGCATAAGTGCTATAATAAAAACATGATCAAAAATAAGTCATATCAGTATCGAATCAACATCGTCGCAGGCGGCACGCTTGAAGGCATGGTTCGTGGTATGGCTTATCTTCTCTCTAAATAATTCTTCAGAACAGTTTGGTACAGGATAAGCCTCCGAGTCGGAGGTTTTTTCTACTTTCTCGTCTCGGAGGTTTCTCCGGTCTCAAATGGGGCCGACATAACAATTTACACAGAAAGGAGCTTGACCATGGCTTTTGGCCCGATCATGCAACTGCGAGTCGGTGAGCTCGAGATTGAGCTGGCACCGCTTTCAAAGGACGTGATGAAAGATTTCATCTCTCCCGGCATGCAGCGCGCGAGCATTACGCGCTACCTTGCTCATAACAACGGGTTCGTTCTCGAAGACGAAGAGGAGTGGTATGAAAAGACGAGAACAGAAAAGGATAGCCTCGTCTGGGGCATTTATGTTCGAGAAGGCGAGAGGCGAAAGCTGATCGGTAATACAGCGCTTTTTAAAATCACCAGGGAGCATATTCACCAGGCTACCAGCGGATCAATGATTTTTGATTCCGACTACTGGGGTAAGGGGATAGCGAGTGCTATTCATAGAGCACGCACCTGGTTTGCCTTTCAGCACCTTGGGCTGCACCGCATCATGTCGGCTGTGATTCAGGGAAACGTTGGAAGCCTCAAAGCGCTCCAAAAGTCTGGTTATGAGGTGGTCTATGTTGAGCGCAACGTAGCGTTCGTCGATGGTCGACTCAAGAACCATGACTGTCTTGCGTGCCTCAACCCTAGAGAACCATTTTGGGGACAGTGGTGGCACGGTGATCGACCTACGAAGCGTGAAACTGACGCCAGAAAGCGAACGGCTGAAAGCCTTATGTGGGCAGAAGCGAACGTAACGCTCCTTTAGTGTTTACCCCCGTCAACGATAGGTTGGCGGGGGTATCTAAATAATGATGCTTAGTAATAAATATTACAGGTATACTGGAGTCTAAGGTGCATAATCATATTCTGTGAAACAGCTTAAAAAGCAGCAACTAAAAAAAGAAGCAAAGAACTTTAGCGTTGTGGGCGTTATTTCTACGGTTATGGACTATATTCTCCTTAACTTCATTAGCCTTCTTTTTCATGTACCGCCTGTTCCGGCAAATATTATCTCGACAACCACTACCAGTGTCGTGAGCTACAAGCTCAACAAGCGTGTCGTGTTTGAGGGCCGACGCCACAGCAAAAAACGGACCGTCCTTCTCTATGTGCTTGTCATTGGAACGGGCATTTATATTATTCAAAATACAGTAATTTACCTGCTTGCGCATCGTATGGATGAAGTAGGGCTCGGGTTCTCACAAACGATCAACTCGTTTTTCGGAACCAATATTCCCGCTAGTATAGTAACGTTGAACATATCAAAAGCATGCGGTGGCTGTCTGGCAGGGTTATGGAATTTTCTGATGCTGCGTCACTTTGTCTTTATTCCGGAAACTAAAAAAGAAGAATTACAGCCGGCTCAGTAAGTGCAGACGCTTGCATTTTCGTTGTAAATTAGTATAATATTAGTAATGAAACGTCAAGGAAGATATACAAAAAAGCCAAGTCTAAAAGCTCGCGTCAGATATGGGTCGACGGGTCGATTTGGGTGGTGGAAACAACTCTCATGGAAACGTCGCATTGCTCTCGTTGCTATTCCCGTTGTTGGACTTTTGATACTCATTCCTCTCTTGACGTATGCCTACTATGCGCAGGATATCTCTGATCCTGAGCGACTGATGAACCGTAATCAAACGGGAATTGTACTGATGGATAAGAATGGTGAAGAATTCTATCGCACGGGGACGGCTGAAGATCGTGAATTGATTCCGCTGACGCAGATCTCACCAAATGTTAAGAATGCATTACTTGCAAGCGAAGATAAAGACTTTTATAAACATGGCGGTGTTTCTGTTCGAGGGTTGCTCGCCGCAATGTATGCCAATATTGCAAATCGAGATGCTACTGCCTATGGTGGTTCGACTTTGACACAGCAGCTCGTGAAAAACACGCTTCTCTCGAATAATAAAAGTTTCCTTCGGAAGTATCAGGAGCTATTCATGTCGATTGCCGTCGAGCGTCGCTATAGCAAAGATGAAATTTTAGCTATGTACTTAAACTCAGTTTACTTTGGAGAAAATGCTTTCGGTATCGAAGAAGCTGCTGCTGTGTTCTTCAATAAAAAACCTGCTGACCTTACGGTTGCCGAAGCCAGTACGCTTATCGGCATCTTGCCGGCGCCAAGCGCGTATTCTCCAGTTTCAGGAGATCCCGCCAAAACTGAAGTGCAGCAAGACCGCGTATTGAAACTCATGACAGAAAATGGTTACATCACTCAAGCCGAGCGACAACAAGCTGACGAAACACAATTAAGCTATGCACCTCCAAAGGAAGAGGAGGAGTCGGTTGCTCCACACTTCGCACTCATGGTAATTGACGAGCTCAATGAAAAGTATGGTGAAGAAACAGTGATTCGTTCCGGTTTTCGCGTCAAAACGAGTCTTGATCTGAGCTGGCAAAAACAGGCACAATCGATCGTTGCAGCTCAGACAGTTATAAATGCCCGCAGTGGTGGAAATGATGCGGCGTTGGTCGCAATTGATCCAAAAACAGGCGAGATTCGTGCACTCGTTGGAAGTCCTGACTGGAATAATCCGGAGTTCGGAAAGCTCAATGCTGCCACCAACTCGCGCCAACCTGGCTCAAGCTTCAAACCAATTTATTTTACCGAAGCGCTTTCACAAAAACTTATTACACCTGCCACGATCATCAAAGATGAAGCGACAACATTCGGTGCTTACAAGCCAAATAATTATGACTTCCGCTTCCGCGGCAATATCACCGTTCGTAATGCACTTTCTCAGTCCCTAAATATTCCAGCCGTGAAAGTCATGGAAAAACTTGGCGTCGATGAGGCGCTTGATACGGCCAAAAAATTAGGCATCTCAACACTTGATACTGACACAGACTATGGCCTCTCCCTTGCACTTGGCGCGGGTGAAGTGACGCCACTTGAAATGACAAATGCCTATGCTGCATTCGCGAATCAAGGCAAACAATATGCCGCAACAACGCTCAATAGCGTCGATAATAAATTCAATAAAAATATCTACACACATAAGGCGAGTGCGAAACAAGTCATGTCGAGCGAGGCAAGCTTCCTTATCTCTGATATTTTGTCCGACAACACTGCTCGAGCGCCGACATTCGGATCGAGTTTAAATACGACTCGTGATACTGCAGTGAAAACAGGAAGCACTGATGACAACCGCGACGCCTGGACTATTGGGTTTACGCCAGGAGTTGCGGTAGGTGTGTGGGTAGGGAACGCTAATAACGAAATCATGAGTAGTGGCGGATCGGGTATGGCGGGTCCAATTTGGCGCAAGTCTATCGAAGCATTTTTTAAAGACTTGAATGATGAAAAGTTTGTGCAGCCAAGTTCTGTCAGTCAAGTATCTGTTTGCGCAGGTACAGAAAAACGAGCTCTCTATGCTGGATCAAACACGACAAAAGAATATTTCATCACAGGAACAATTCCTACAGCGACATGTAATTCAACGGACAGTACTCGCAATGAGACGGTGACACCACCACGGAGCGAAAGCGGTGACACGACTGAAGATACGACGAATAACAGTGGAGGCAATGGCAATGGTAACGGCAATACGGACGATGAAGAAGAGCCGCAAACACCAGTGACCGAACCCGAAGAACCGACGACGGATCCAGAAGAGCCTACCGACCCTACTGAACCCACTATTCCACCCATAACGCCAGGTGGTGGTACAACAACACCGGTCACGCCCGGCACTGGTAACGGACGCACAAACGGTTAATATTTACTAGCTATCAATGGTATAATCGGCCAAGTATGAAGATACTTCTGGTTAACAACGACAGCGATACATGGGATGAGTTGTGCGAAGCTGTGGGTGCAGCAGGTCACGACGTGACACCAACTCATTATGCTGACATTGATCGTACTGCGACCTCGCAGCATGATCTCGCGATTCTCTCCGGCGGTTGGTGGTACGACGACGAAGTTGAGTTACTCGAAAAATATGGTGAAGAGCTCAATTTTATTCGCACGTCACCGATCCCTATACTTGGCATATGCATCGGCATGCAGTTACTACATGTCTCACTTGATCGTGCGGTGCCACTGCTTGATGCGCCGCAAACAGGTCTCAAAGAAATTGTCACGACGACGGTTGGTCGTGAGCGATATGGGCTCCCGAGTACAATGAAGGTGCACAAAAATCATACCCGCGGCGTCATTGATGCTGATCCAATTTTTGAAGTACTGGCCATTTCCCCTGGTCATGTAGAAATTATTCGACATACAGAGCGTCCGATGCTTGGCGTCCAATTTCACCCTGAAGTTGGCCCACGCGAACAATCGGCTAATCTCCTCAATGCGCTGATAGCGCTCATTGCGAAAGAAATAATATGAAGCCAGTGATAGGTGTGCCAGCATCACGAATCTATAACCGAGACAGGCCATATTCACCCTACGTTTATGGAGTAAAACATACCTTTATCCAAGCTATCGAGCGTGCAGGTGGTATCCCGCTCATGCTACCGATCGTGGAGCAGAGTGAAACGGTAGAGACGACACTGCGTCTACTTGATGGCATTCTTTTCGCAGACGGAAATGATATTACGGCCGAGCATTATGGGGAAGAGCCGCGAAATGTGCGAGAGAACGACCCTGAGCGTGATGTCGCAGAACTAACCCTCATGAAGCAGGCGGAAACTCTTGGTATGCCTATCCTTGGTATTTGCCGTGGGATGCAACTCATGAATGTGTATCGTGGAGGGAATTTATACCAAGACATACTCGTCGAACGTCCGGATAGCCAAAATCATGATGGCTACATGGTTGTCAAAAGCACCGAGCATCTGGCGCATACGCTGGAACTAATGGTTGATACAAAATTGCGTCATATTTTGCAAACCGATACGATCAAGTCTAACACCCATCATCATCAAGCGATTCGAAATCTTGGCCACAACCTTCAGGTAAATGCAGTAGCCGAAGATGGTGTTATCGAAGGGATAGAAGACAGTAAAAAAGTGTTCTTTATCGGAGTTCAGCCGCATCCAGAATCTATCTTTCAACGCGCTGAACCGCAGTGGATGAAACTATTCCAGGCATTTATCGAAGCAGCTGCAATGAAAGTGGACGTGACAAAATGACAATGTCATGGCTATATATTAGATTGCACGAACATAAAATATGAAGGTAGGAGATGCATGTTTTCTCGTCGTTTAATGACTACTGCTCGGACATTCGAGTCGACATCACGGCTCACGGGTGATTTCACCTCCGCAACTGTCGATACGAGGAGTGTCGTCATGCAAACAGACCCCACTTGGCTCGGTGCTGGCTCTTCCACCTATGGTGCGACTCCGTACCAGAATCCTGCTCAAGCCGCTGTCGAAAAACGACTTGACGCACGGTATATGCGTATACCTGTTCGGTGGAATGGGTCGATGGTCGTCTCATCAGCCGCTGGAAGCGGCTTTACGAATGTTTTAGGTTTGGTAGATATCTATCGATCATGGGGTTTTCGTTGTCTGATTGTCATTGCCGGACGAACAGACGATTTTGAAGGGTATATAGGGGGCGATGCAACGCATATTGTTAACGCTCTCGGGACAGACCTAATTGACTATTCCGTTTCGAACGAACCTGATAATCAAGGTAAAAGCGCGGCTCAAATACTCGCTCAGTCCATTCAAATTTATGATGACATCCAGGCGGCCGCTCCAGGTACGAAAGTTTGGGGTCCTGTACTCGCAAGCTATAAACGAACAGAGCAGCAACAGTGGGCGCAAAACATGGGCAGTGATCGGTTTGCTGGCATTGACTACCATCACTACGCTATGGGCGGATCCTCATTGACCACGGCAGATGCCTTAGCGTCGACGAGTAGTTGGGGCTTAGAAGTTGCCCAGACCAAAAGTGATCTTGCGACACTCGGACTACCCCAACGAGTGAATTGTGATGAAATTAATTTCTCATGGCGCTATGGAGACGGAACCCAGCCGGACGGAAACAATACTCGTTTTTTTACTGCCGTGAATACCGTATTTTTAGCGAGTGCTCTCGGTCATAACCTTCGCGCTGGCGGCCGGATCATGCCTTACGCGCTACAAAACGGCCCGCTTGGGCTAATTACAGAGCAATATCACCCTGTGAACCCAGATAATCGCCCCCCAAGTACACCTATGCCTGGATACTGGGGCGTGGCTGCCTGGACAGGTGAAGAGAGATTTAGCCACTTCAAAGACGCGTTTTATGCCGTTACTACGACGAATAATACTGCAACAACTGAAATATTTGCGGTCAATAATGAAGCTGGCGGATGCAACCTTGTGCTTATAAATAAAAGTGAGGCAACCAGCAGATCGATGCAGGTTAATGTTACGGGTATGGGTCCAGGGAAATTCGATGCCTATCAAACGGTAGCAGCTGCACCGTATGATCAACCAGCTAAAATTTATAGTGAAGCAGTGTATACAAATTATGTGTCGATGATCCTTCCCCCAATGACGGTAACGACCGTAGTCTTAAAATGATATTTAGCACTCTAGACATTTGAGTGCTAAATATTTACAATAGATAACAGATGAGTAAACGAGATTATTACGAAATACTGGGTATAGGCAAGGACGCTTCCGCAGACGAGATTAAGAAAGCGTTCCGTAAGCTTGCCATAAAGTACCACCCCGATAAAGAGGGTGGTGATGAGGTTAAATTCAAAGAGGCAAATGAAGCCTATGAAGTACTTAAGGATTCGCAAAAACGTCAGCGGTACGACCAGTTTGGTCATGCAGGTGTTGGCGGCGGAGGAGGCGGTAATCCATTCGAAGGCTTCGGCAATGGTCAGGGGTTCGAATTCAATTTTGGAGACGGTGGCCTTGGTGACATCTTTGGTCAGTTTTTTGGCGGCGGACAGCAACAGTCACGTGGTGAAGATCGCGGGCGTGACGTACAAACTGAAATCAATTTGACGTTCGAAGAGGCTGTTTTTGGTGTTGAGCGTGATCTCAATGTGACAATGGAAGACGTCTGCGAACATTGTAAGGGCACAACCGCTGAGCCTGGCTATGAGCTCAAAACATGCGATACCTGTAAAGGTTCTGGTCAACAAACACGCGTCATGAACACAATGTTTGGTCCGATACAGCAAGCGGTGACCTGTCCCACCTGTAAGGGGAAGGGCAAAATTCCGGCAAAAGTCTGTACGGTCTGTCGTGGGAAAGGGACTGAGCGTAAAAGCCAGACAATTAAACTCAAAGTACCTGCGGGAGTCGATGATGGCGCAACTATTCGACTTACTGGCCATGGTGAAGCAGCGGCTGGTGGTGTAAAGGGTGATTTGTATGTTGGACTTCGTGTCCGTCCGCACAAAAAATTCACGCGTGAAGGTAATATCATTCTCAGCGAAGAACATATCAGCATGGTGGACGCGGCCCTCGGAACGGAGATCGAAGTCGACACGGTCGACGGTGCTGTGCGAATGAAAGTGCCCGCAGGGACGCAGAGCGGCACGGACTTCAAGCTTTCAGCCCATGGCGTGCCACATTTGCGGAGCGAATCTCGTGGACCACACATTGTCTCAATTGTTGTCGACACCCCAACGAAATTGTCGAAAAAGCAAAAAGAAATTTTAGAATCATTTCAAAGCAACGGCAAGCGACCATTATTTAATATTTAGGTCATTTAGAGGACAGCCTGTCCACTCTATGTAGCAACTGCTATTTAAGAGGCAAGCCACTGCACGTAGCGGGTGATAGCATCACTTGATGTTCCCCAAAATGGGTCATTATGCATATTCACGCCAGGCGTCGCGTTTACTTCGATAAGATAGTACGAACCCGTTTCTTTATTCCACATCATATCAACGCCACAAATCCCAAGCTTGAGGCTTTTTGAAATATTTTCAGAATCATGAATCATAGCCGGAGTTACCAAATGAGTGGCTTCATGAGCTGTCCCGCCACGGCTCAGGTTGGCTGGACCAAGAACACGGACTGTCGCCCCTTTTGCGGGAATATTTTTTAAAGTATTTCCGAGATATCGAGTTGCTCCTGCGACGTCGATAAGATCCATTGCTGCCATAGAATTTAACTGTCGTTTTGAAGATCGATTCTCTTTATAGATAAGGTCTTTGATGCTCAAGATGCCATTGCCAACGACATGTGCTGGTCTTCGTTCAACAGCCGAAGAAAATTTACCATTAATGACGAGCATGCGTATATCCGTTCCCTCGATATATTCTTGAGCAAGGACACGAGAGTCATAACGCCGCGCGTATAGATATGCTTTTTTTAATGTCTTTTCACTTTTAATATTGACCGTTACACCCGTTCCGCCGCTGTTATCCAAAGGTTTCGTAACGACGGCTTTATGCTCTCGGAAAAAGGCGAGTACATCCTGGTATTCATGACAAACGTGGTCCACTGGAAGTGGAATATTTAACATTTGGGCAATGAGAGAAGTTCGATGCTTGTCGTTTGCAATGACGTGGCCACTCGCAGATGACTTATCGCTCGAGGTACTAAAAAGTAAATGCTCGTCACCCCGTATGTCCTTATAACTAAGAAGACTTGAGTACGAATCAATGATACGGACGGATATATTCTGACGACGTAGCTCATCGTATAGCACGCGAGTAGAAATTTTTAAATCAGCACGTTTTGTAGAGATATTCATAGACCGACCTTTCTAAAAGACTTTGGAAGAGAACTATGATCTTGAAGACGCACAAGAAAGCAGTAGACAAACGCTGTCTTTATATATTTATATTATTATAATACTAATAAAGATGTTTAGCAAACAATGTGCGCCAACACTACCGGACGGGGTAGGCCTTATGGTTAAATAGATATATGAAGAAACGACATGGCATGCATGTCATCCTCGAAGCCATTACGCCGTCACATACCTCCGCTGACGCCGAACAATTAATCTATCCGAATTTACACCCAAGCTCCCACTATTTTAGTGTCACTTCACTTATGTGGAGAGGTGGCAATGAGATAATGAAAAGTTATCGTGGCTTTAAAACATCCAAAGTTCATGAAGATATGCAGGTTGCATCACTTTTGACGGCTGCCTACCGGCTTCAGTCCGCGGTGCTTCCGCCAAGTAAGTTGTTTTGGAGCGCACAATTCACCACGCGGTCTATTGCATTGTTTGGCCGACCAATGCGGCAAGAGGTCGCGCGTCTTGCCTGTCTCGAACTCCAATATTTCGAAGCAGCAGCACGACAGTTTCCATCACAACACGAATTTTTTGAACCAGTTCTCAGAAGTTATCGGTTACTGTCTGGCGCCAACAGCAGTAAATCTCGCCCGATCGAAGAGCGCTACCAGCAGGTCATGGATGTAACGCGTGAATATTTTTGGCGAACGTATGTTGATGTTTTTGCGGGTTTTGGCGTCTATGCTCGTGATGCGCAACTTTCTCCCCAAGAATTGAAAAAGAGTTTCGAAAAAGCACTAGTCGTCTTGTGCCGGCATGATCAAGCCTGGTCGGAGTGGACGGTCGAACATGATGACACAGCAAAATTAAGTGTTGATGCGCAAACAAAACGTATCTTAATTGGACGCAATCGCAATCCTTTGCCAGTACGCGAAGTTCGGGGATTATTCGCGCATGAGGTACTCGTGCATGCTCAGCGTGCGCTTAGGGGATCTCGCAAAAATAAGCAATTAGGTCTAGGACTGCCTGGCTATGTTGTGGCCGAAGAAGGACTGGGCGTGCTGGTAGAATCAGCGATAAATCACGGAATCAATACAAAAGTGACAGACCGATATATTGATATTGCCCTTGCGCTTGGCACGACGCGACGACGGCCCTATACACGCCAAGAACTATATGTTTTCTGCTATTCGAGACAAGTAATACGACGAGTCGTTAGTGGTGAAGAACTCTCATTACGAGAGGTGGAGGCGCAAGCATGGGAACATGTTAATCGCATTTATAAAGGGAGTTTAGGCAATCATTACGTTGGTGTTTTTACGAAAGACATCTCGTATTACAAGGGTTTTAAGCGAATTGCCGGCTACGTACAAAATAATCAACAAAAACTCGGCTCAGATCGTATGTTCGAGTATTTATTACAAGGGAAATTTGATCCAACAAACCTCACGCATAAAAAATACCTTTCTTCTCCGTAAGCAAATATACATTTCTAAACGGTACGAAGACGAGTTGTCACAAATACGGATTTATTGACGAATGTCAGGTCTTGCTCGAACTGCTTTCGGCTTTCATGAGCCAAAATAATAATTGCACACATCTTATATCCGTTCGATGAGCTACCAACATATTCGCCAACAGTCTGCTTCAAGGCAAAATATTGTAGGGAAATCAGGCCTTTAACAGCATCTTCATTATTGATGCCAGTAAATATTCCAGGGGTTCGCGGAAAAAGTTCTAGTACCGCGCATGAACGGTTGGCGTGCGAGGTGATAATTGGCTTTTTGTTGAGGGCCACATCAAACGCAATTGGCATGAGGTCTATATCGTTTGCAAGACGATGCATTCGCTCCCTATAACCGCCGTTTCGCGCTCCTATTTCTACAACACGCGGACCTGCTTTTGTCAGTATGATCTCAACATGGGCTGCAGAATTCTTCATACCGAGCGCACGACAGCCTAACTCTGCAGTATGGCGTATTGCCTCTATCTTCTCCGAAGAAAGCTTACTCGGCAAAAGTCGAGCATAGTGGAAATTATCTTCATACCCAATGTCATACCCAGTCAAATAATCGACAACGTGTTCTAGAACGTGGGGTGTGCCATCAGCATCAACAAATGCATCAACTGAGTGAATAGTTCCTTCAAGGAATTCTTCGATGAGCAGCTTTGGTTCACGATTTGGGGCATATTTTTTGTATATACCGGGCATTTGTTCTACGGTATGTTTATATGTTTCAATAAGTTCTTCGCGGGTTGAGCATTTACTCACGAGCAAGCTTTTTACGAGGTTAGCTGGCTTAAGGATAAGTGGAAATGTATGAGTATCGGCAAAACGGAGGAGCTCATCTTCATTGTTTACGACCGTAAAATCAGGACTGATCTTTGTCTCGCATGTGCTGAAAAGCTCACGCATAAATTGTTTATCTGTACAGGCTTCAGCGGCTTCAAGAGGCAAGCCTGGGAGGTTGAGATGATCTGCTACCCACGAAGCAGGACGAATATAGTTCTCATATACCGTTATGACTGCATCGATCGGCTCAGTGATGGTGTCAACAGCGGCGAGCACTGATTCTTTCGATGAAAAATCACATGGAACTTGTTTCGGAGTGACAACTTCAGGATGTTTTATTTTCAGAACATCCTTGAGGGTGATATAGTCATGGCCATGAGAAGCGAGAGCCTTCTTTAAGCCGGTAAAATTTGACCCAATCACTAAAAATCTGTTCATGTATTGCAACTTTCCTGATAAAGTGTTATAATTAATGATACCATAGAGAGATAAAGATGAAAAACAATTTCAAGACAATTATCGGCCGTGATCTCAGTATCCTCTTCGTTGACGGCGATCAAACTGACATCGCCGCAAAAGTTGACACCGGCGCGTATCGATCAGCGCTCCATGCAGATCATATCAAAGAAATAGATGGAGTACTTCATTTCCGTGCGCTCGGTGGCCATCCTGTCTTTGGAAAATCAGCGTTCACTGCCCAAACAAATAGCTTCAAAAAAGTAAATGTAGAAAATTCTTTTGGGCATTCTCAAGAACGTTACGAAGTACCCCTGAAAGTAAAAGTGGCAGGAAAAACATTTATCGCTAAGTTTTCTCTCGCTGATCGCTCTAAGAAGCGATATCCAATTTTATTAGGGCGTACGATGCTTAATACGAGGTTTATTATTGATACGAGCTTGAGCAATCTTGATCGTGAGCTACTCAAAAAACAAGGTATTTTAATGCCGAATGATGAAGAAGGTGAAAATTAATGAAAATTGCGATTCTTTCTAATGGTCCTGGCAACTATTCAACAAAGCGCCTTAAAGAAGTTGCCAAAGCGCGAGGACATGAAGTAGACGTGATCAAATATCGTGATTGTTATGCGTCCATCGAAAAATCACAGCCAATGATATGGTACAAAGGCGAGCCACTTGTTGGATATGATGCCATTATCCCGCGTATCGCGAGCAGTATGACAAAATATGGTTCGATGATTGTGCGTCAGTTTGAAATGCAAGGCGTGTATAGCATTGCAAGCTCGATTTCTATTGTACGTTCGCGCGACAAGCTTCGTAGTATGCAGCTACTTGCTCGAGCCGGCGTCGGTATTCCGAAGACGGTCGTTGCACGCGGTGTATCTGATGTCGACAATCTACTTGACCACTTAGGCGGTGCTCCAGTTATCATCAAACTGGCTCGTGGAACTCACGGAAATGGCGTTGTTCTTGCTGAAACGAAAAAAGCAGCCAAATCAGTATTACAGGCGTTTTACGTCATGGATCAAGACGGTACAAATATTTTGCTTCAGGAATTTGTCAAAGAGTCTGCCGGTGAAGATATACGAGCTTTTGTTGTAGGCAGCAAAGTCGTTGCGAGTATGAAACGACAAAGCCTCGATGACGATTTTCGTTCAAATCTTCACCAAGGTGGGGAAGGTGAAAAAGTGAAGCTTACCGAAGAAGAGCGCAAGGTTGCTCTCAAAGCGGCTAAATCAATGGGACTGAGTCTTTGCGGTGTTGACCTGATGCGATCGAATCATGGACCAATGGTACTGGAAGTGAACTCGTCGCCTGGATTTGGTATCGAAAAAGTGACCGAACGCGACGTGGCGACTCCGATCATTGAATACATCGAACAAAATGCGAAACGTCGCAACAAAAAAGACAAAGTCGGCGCTTAGGAAATATAGGCAGACGTAGCTTATACTGTAGCTATGACGCTCGTGATTATTATTGGTCTTGCGATTGCTTTATTTTTGCTCGCATTTCTCACAAAACGAAGATTTGGTGTTTTAGGACTTGGACTCGCGGCCGGGCTCGTCCTGGCGCAGTTGTGGTCCGTTGACGCCGCTCTCTTTTTGCAAAGCCAAAATATAACCCTGACGCCTCTCACCTACGGAACGGCCGCCCAAGTAGCATTGATACTTTTGCCGGCATTACTACTCCTCTGCGCTGGCCCAAAATATCATGACAAAAAAGGGGCAATGATTGGCTCATTAGGATTTGCACTACTTGCTGTTCTATTTGTCATCGAACCATTATCGAGAGATTTTGCTGTGGCCGGTGATTCATCGCCGGTGTTAGATTTCATAACGCGTTGGCAAAGTGCACTGGTCGCGATAGGGGTTGCGCTCGCTGTTGTTGATACGTTATTGGCTCATGGCCCCAAGGTCGGGCGCAAGAAACACGACAAACATTGACCTAACAGATAGAAAGTGCTAATTTATATAAGTTACGGAGCCATAGCTCAGCTGGTTAGAGCACCTGCCTTTTAAGCAGGGTGTCCTGGGTTCAAGTCCCAGTGGCTCCTCCAAGAAAAAACACTTACCGTCGTGTAGGTGTTTTTTCTTTGTCGCTGTTAAAATAAAGTATATGAATATTGGTTGGGGCGGACTGCTTTTCATCTACGCAATAATAGTACTGCCGTATATTGTGATGGGGGTGGCAGGAATATTGCTGGTACGAGATATCATCAAGAAAAAATTTCATACATCGACTTTAACAGCTCTTATTGTGACCATCGTATTATTTATTATCGTTCTATTACTTGAGGGAGTAATTTGAAATTATACTTGCATGCTTAGATATATACGTTTTTGAACACGTGTACATTAATGTATAGACGGGAAGTAGGTGCTTGTGGTTGCAATGATCAAACCCTAAAAATACAATGCTCGTATGTCGCTGCTTGCCTATCGATACAAAAGATTTCATATGTCGATTTTATATGGTTGGTTTGCATTCGGTGTACTGCTGGGACTTGTCGTAGGGCGAATAGTACCGGAAATGGGGCAGGTACTATGGTGTATCGCGGGGCTGAGCTTACTCCCGGTCGCAATTCGGTATCGTCGTTGGTGGGCGTGTATCATTGTATTTTTTGCAGGTCTACTTGTCGGTGGCCAACGTGGCGCAAGTGAGATGATGCATCTCCAAACATATGACAATTTTATTGGCAGAACAGTAAGATTGTCTGGAACGATTAGTGATGATCCACAACCAGACCAACGGGGGCTAACGGTATTTAGCCTCGCAAGGATAAACATAGAAGGCATCTCGCTCCATGGAAAAGTGTACGTTACGACGACGAGCAATCTCACACTGAAGCGTGGTGACGCAGTAGAAATACGAGCAAAAGTAAAATCAGGATTTGGTAGTTATACGGCGACAGTAAATTACGCGACGGTGCTCGCGGCTAACAGTGGCGCAACGCCAATTCGAGATGTTCGCGACCATTTCTCGAAGGGTGTCCGGGCAACGGTGAATGAGCCTGAGGCGAGCCTTGGCGTCGGTTTCGTTGTGGGTCAGCGATCAGCTTTGCCACCAGAACTTGACGAGCAATTAAAAGCTGTCGGGCTCACGCATATCGTCGTCGCGAGTGGGTATAATCTGACGATTCTCATCCGTTTTACGAGACGCCTTATTGCGAAGCATTCACGATACGCAGCCCTTGCGACATCTACGCTGCTCGTCATCGGTTTTATAGCTTTTTCTGGATTGACCCCGAGTATGACTCGCGCTGGACTCGTGACGTTATTGAGTCTCCTGGCATGGTATTATGGACGGCGGTTTCATCCCCTTTTACTTATATTCTTTGTTGCCGCAGCAACAGCTTACTGGGATCCCGTGTATGTATGGGGTGATATGGGTTGGTACTTATCATTCCTCGCCTTTGGGGGTGTGCTGATCGTCGCGCCACTCATCACGGTCCGACTTTATCGCGAACGGCAACCTGGAGCTATTTCACAGCTTTTAATTGAAACCATCGCTGCCCAACTCATTACCTTGCCACTTATTTTATTTACGTTCGAACGACTGCCTTTATTGTCTGTGCTAGCGAATGTTTTGGTGGCGCCACTTATCCCTTTTGCGATGTTTGCCGCAACGGTTGCGGGAATCGCCGGTATGATAGCGCCAACCTTGCTTGCATGGATGGGCGTACCGGCCACGATCCTTATTGGTTATTGCGTGGCAGTGGTCGAAACTCTCAGTGGTATGGAGTGGGCGCAATTATCCATCACAGTCCCCCTCTCATTTCTCATTGCGATATATAGCACGCTCCTAGTGATCTTTATTGTCTGGTGGCGACGAACAGGTCATCAATTCTTGAAGCGTTCAATAGTCGAATAACAGATGTGATATAATTATTTATAGTTATGTCAGGTCACAGCAAATGGTCAACAATTAAACGAGAAAAAGGCGCCAAAGATGCAAAACGCGGCGCTGTATTTACGAAGCTTGGAAATCAGATCGCGATTGCCGCACGTGGTGGCGTCGACCCAGGTATCAACTCTTCTCTCGCACTTGCCATCGAAAAGGCGAAGGCTGCCAATATGCCAATGGCAAACATTCAACGCGCCATTGATCGCGTCGCCGATAAAAATGCCGCACAACTCGAAGAAGTGACGTATGAAGCCTATGGACCTGGCGGCATTGCGATTATCATCGAAGCCGCGACCGACAACAAAAACCGTACCTACCCTGATGTGCGCAACGTACTCGCGAAAAACGGCGGTAACATCGCCGAACCGGGCAGTGTCGCGTTTCAATTCACGCGCAAAGGTGTGATTCGCGTTAAGTTTAGTGGCCCGGCTGACGATGCACTCCTTGCAGCACTTGATGCAGGTGCTGAAGATGCGCAGGAAGAAGAAGGGCAGCTCACGGTTTATACCGATATGAAGAATCTCCACGCCGTCCGAACTGCGCTCAATGAGTCTGGTATGGAAGTTACAGAAGCTGAACTTAGCTACGTGCCGAACACCATCATCAATATCACCGAAAAAGAAGTGGCACAAAAAGTTTTCAAACTGATGGATGCGCTCGATGATCTCGATGATGTCGTGGCAACCCACAGTAATTTTGATATTGACGACACAATTTCTCTCGAATAATTATTGACAACTCAAAGTTCTGGTCGTATGCTCATCCATATGAAAGCAGCGCGCAGAGCGGTCCTAGGGGTGGGACTTAGCTTACTCGCTATGCTTGTGTCTCCACTTCCCTCTTTTGCGCTCTCGACAACACCAACGAAAACGCTCATTGAATCTCCTCTGCTTATTACGATGTATCAACATGACAGTGCTGGACTTGGTTTTGTACAGCTCTATAACGACGGTGACGAGGCGCTGCAGCTCAGTGACTGGAAACTTACAAATGAAAATGGCGTCATACTCGGCATGCACAACACGCCGGGCGGGTGGGTTGCGCCCAAGACGCACGTTGTGGCGAGTATCACCGATAAGGTTACTTCAGCCAGCGTGACAATCGCACCACTGGCTTTTACTGCTGAGGCTAAACTATTAGTCATTCCTCCAGAGGAAAGCAATTACAAGCAGGTAGAGTATGATCTTAAGCCTGCTGGCGGTACCGTCTGGCGACGCAGTACGACCACGACCGGTTATAGTAGTTCAACAACTTCATTTTCTGCTTTTTCATCGGCAGAAATATTTGATGACGGATTATACTCGGTGCCTGAAAATCCTAATATTAAGATTGTAGAGATATATCCGTACGCCAGCGACTGTTCGCCCCACGATGAAAGCGTGCTTTGTGGTGACTACGTGAAACTCTACAACCCGACTACCTCAGCAATCACACTAGATGACTATACACTGCGGACGGATAGTGGCTCGGCAAAACGTACGAGCACAAACACCGTCACTCTTGATGGCATCATTATCGGACCTGGGGCCTATCATACGGTCTGGTTGACCGATGGAGACGAGCGGCTGAGCCTCACAAATTCTGGTGGCTATGTCTGGTTCGAAGATAAATATGGACTCGAAGACTATGAATTAACGACGGTGAAATACGAAAGCGCCGGATCGAGCGAGCAAGGATACTCATGGATGAAAGACGATAATGAGTCATGGACTTGGACAATGACGCCGCAACCGACAGGCGTTAATGTACTCTCTGTACTACAGGAAACAGAGCAAATTGCAGAATGTTCCGTCGGCAAATACCGAAACCCAGAAACTAATCGTTGCCGATCTATCGAAGAAGCGGTCAATGCGCTCGCTGTATGTGCTGAAGGTCAGTATAGAAGTCCTGAGACAAACAGATGTCGCTTGACGACGTCAACTACTGGCGTGACGTTAACGCCGTGTAAAGAAGGGCAAGAAAGAAATCCTGCCACCAATCGCTGTCGGAGTATCGCGAGTGCTCTCGCTGAGCTTTTGCCATGCGATGAAGGGTATGAGCGTAATCCGGCAACCAACCGGTGCCGTAAGTCGGTTGTTGCGACTGGGCAACCCGCAACAACCGTTGCTGCCGCACCTGTCAGTGGAAGCTCGCTCAATTGGGTACTCGGGCTTGCTACCGTTGGTGCGCTCGGATATGGAATATACGAATGGCGCTCAGAAATTAGTCGGGGTATAGGCTCAATGGTTGCAAAGCTTGGGAAGAAATAAGACTAGACGTCAAATGTGGTGGCAACCTGTGTGCGGGCTTTTTCAAAATCTTTGAGCACCTCGGCAGTATATTGGTTGTCATGAAGTATGGAATTGAACAGGTCATCAGAATCGTTTCCCTGCACACTCTTCATATCGAGTAAGTCAAGATAGGCTCGTGTCGCGAGCGGCGTCTCCGGGACGTCCATTTGCTGCATGATCCGGCCTATATAGTGGCTCAGTCCCTGAACGTATGCCATGGCTTTGTCGTGCTCTTCGGGTGTCGTCTCGATGATCTCTAGTTCCAGTGAACGCAGAAAACGCAGGAGCGTTTCATAGCTTTCGGGTGTAACACGAACAGGATGGGTCATGATACGCCTACCGCGTAGCGAATCGGCAGCACTGGCGGGTCCAAAGAGAGGGTGCGTCGCGATGATGTTTGCCGAGTCAGGGAGTAGCTCGAGCATGATTTCGACTGGTTTTACTTTGACGGAACACACGTCAATATAGGTCGCATCAGGATTTAATTCATGTGCATGACTTGTTAAAAACTCTCGGAGATACTGAGCCGGGATTGCTAATATGACGACCGGCTGTGACAGGGCAGTTGCTGGGGTGGATGAGTCGGGTAAGAGTGGGTCATGGATGACAAAGCCAGCATGTGCAGATAAATGATGCACTATGAGTTTCCCAAACGCGCCGTAACCAATGAGGCCAATAGAAGACATGTCACATAGTGTAGCATTATTCAGGCTATACTAAAGGCATGAGAATCATCGGTATCGATCCCGGAACGGGAATCTTAGGGTTCGGGGTCATAGACATTTCGAAAACGGGGCCAAAGCTTGTGACTGCGGGAGTCATCACGACACCGGCGCATACACCACTTGAAGAACGGCTCGAGGAGATATTTGATGGTTTGACCGACATTATCAAGGAAACGAAGCCGTCCGTTATGTCTATTGAAAAACTTTTTTTTTCGCGTAATGTGACAACGGCCATCAGTGTGTCGCATGCACGAGGTGTTGCAATGTTAACGGGCAGAAAAGCCGGATTACAAATCGTGGAATACACACCGATGCAGATCAAGCAGGCACTAACCGGTTATGGCAAGGCAGATAAAAAGCAGATGCAGGAAATGGTACGCATCCAGCTCGGCCTTCAGGAAGTGCCAAAACCGGATGATGCAGCCGATGCATTGGCCGCGGCAATGACGTATACGCACAATATTAGTACAGTTATGAATAACCCAACCATATAGCGGGACAAACGAATGGACGTGGACAATATGAACCCTAAAAATACCCGAGAATATCGTGCGTAGTCGAAATTTCATACGTGCGGGTCGAGCTGGCTGTACATGGCTCAGTGGAGCGAGTGGCGAAGGGACGAATGATGGAACTTTTGCGAGCTGGCGAGGTACGCCGCAGCCGATCTTTGGCTCATGGTCAGATGACAATGCCAATATGCAGAACTTCTGGCAGATGGATAGCAATATTCCAAATAATTATGCCGGTTGGACGGGCTCAGGTGATATTGCCGTCGGTGCGTTTACTGATGACGGCCAGACATGGGCGGGCGCGGCAAGTGGTGCGTATGACGCAATGTGGACAAATTGTTTAATGATGGCAAAAAGTAAATGGACTGCGATAAGTCGGGGGACGCTTTATCTGCGTTTTGCGCATGAATGGAACGGCAACTGGTATCACTGGTCTGTCGATAGTGCTAATATTGCTAACTTTCAAGCTGCATGGGCCAGGTTCCGCGCCTTGCAACAACAAATCTTTCCCGCCTGTAAACTCGTCTGCTGTATAAACGGCGAAACGAATGGCCAAACGTATAATTGGGTGAACGCACTACCGGACAGTAGCTCGTACGATATTTTGGGAGTCGACTATTACTCAAATCACTGGCTCTATACGGCTGCTTATGATGGTAATGGTGGCCCCCGAAGACTCGATACCATTAAAGCTGCAGCTGTAAGTATTGGAAAGCCGATATCTGTCAGTGAGTGGGGAAACAACTCAGACAGTGGTGACCACCCCGAATACATAGCAGCGATGCATGATTTTTATGCATTAAATGCTGGCACCGGTCCGGGTCAGGTACTCTATGATATCTATTTTAATGTCATATGGAGCCCAAATAAATTCGGACTCTACCCTGAAGCTCAGACACTGGCACCGAATGCAGCAAGCATGTACAAACAACTATTTTGACGAGTGCTTTTCGAACGGCCATCAGCCTAAACGAGTCGAAATATGAGATAATAAAAGAATGATTGCACATGTCTCCGGCACGGTCGCCGAAAAATTCAACCTTTCTGTCATCGTCGATGTCGGCGGAGTTGGGTATGAGGTGCAGGTTTCAAGCGGAGACTATGAGCTTGCTCTCCTCAATGAACAGGTAAAATTTTATACACATCATCACGTCCGCGAACAAGCAGAAGAACTGTTTGGGTTTTCCAGCCTCGCGGCGAAGCGTTTATTTGAGATGTTAATTACTGTACAAGGGGTCGGCCCGAAAGCTGCACTGGCCATTCTTAGTCTTGGAGCGGCAGAGCAAGTACGCAGTGCGATAGCCGTGAGCGATAGTGCATATATTACTCGAGCAAGTGGTGTCGGCAAAAAGACGGCCGAACGTGTCGTTGTCGACCTGTCCGACAAAGTTGGGCTGCCGACTACCATACCAATGGCTGGAACGGTGACCGCTGAACAGGTAGCTAACCAAGACGAAGCTCTTGAGGCGCTCATGTCCCTTGGCTATACCCTTAACGACGCCATCTCGGCTCTTGATGCTGTTCCGCTGGAACTATCTAATGCAGAACGCGTGCGCAGAGCATTGAAGGGATAATATGGCAATTGAACGAATTGTTGATACGAGTATCCATGAGGCTGACCCCGAAGAGGAGCAAATTGAAGTCAATCTGCGACCACGCAGCTTTGTCGAGTATATTGGCCAGGAACGACTCAAGAAGAACCTCAAACTCGCAATAGATGCAGCAAAGAAACGCGGCGATCCGCTTGATCACGTACTTCTGTACGGACCGCCGGGGCTCGGAAAAACAACCATGGCAACGGTGATAGCCAATGAGATGGGCGCACAGATCAGGGTAACGAGCGGGCCTGCTATCGAGCGTGCTGGTGACCTTGCTAGTCTACTAACAAACCTGCAGGACGGCGACATTCTCTTCATTGATGAAATTCATCGATTGCAACGCAGCGTCGAAGAAGTACTTTACAGCGCCATGGAAGACTTCAAAATTGATATCATGCTCGGCAAAGGTCCAAGCGCTCGTTCGCTACGTCTCGATGTACCGAAGTTTACACTCATTGGTGCTACTACGCGGACAGGTAACTTGGCTGCGCCGCTACGTGATCGTTTCGGGCACCTCTATCGACTCGAATACTACAAGCCTGAGGAAGTGCAGCAAATCATTTCTCGTGCAGCCGGTATTTTAGAAGTGGCAATTGACGACGTCTCAGCGAAGCAACTGGCGGAGCGAGCTCGCTTGACGCCGCGTATTGCAAACAGACTGCTCAAGCGGGTCCGTGACTATGCTGACGTGAACGGTGACGGTATCATCGATACGTCCATTGCAACGGCGGCACTCGAGTTGCTTGAAATTGATCATCTCGGACTCGACCCTGCTGATCGTCACCTACTGGTCGCTATTATCGACAATCACCGTGGCGGGCCTGTCGGCGTCGAGACGCTTGCTGCATTAACTGGTGACGAACGAGCGACGATCGAAGATTTTATTGAGCCATACCTCATGCAGATTGGGCTTTTGGAGCGAACACCGCGCGGGCGCAAGGTGACACATAAAGCATATAGTCACCTTGGCCGACCTCATACGCAGAATGAATCTTAATTGCTATAATAAGCTCTATGGTACATAAACCCTCTTCGACTCCAGAGTCACACAACCCTCATCAGCCCGTTGCATACGACCAACAAGGTCGTCCCTTGTATGCACATCCGCCAACGCAACCCGCTCAGACGGTGGCAATCGATCCGTTGACGAGACAGCCGCCGCAGGTTGTTTATATGACTCGTCCCGCAGAGCCTGTTGCACAGCATATTTCCGACAAAGCGAAGATGCGTCATGAGGAGTCAAAAAAGGCGTTTCCTGGTTTGAATCTTTCAGAAGGCGAATATGTGATCAGTGCTGTTCGACGTCATCCAATTGGACTGCTTTCCATTTGGGCGGTCGTGGCGCTAGCGATGGCTTTGACATTTATCGTCGGTCCCATCCTGCTGCGCGATTTTCTGCCGAACTTCGTGGGATCACTTTCTGCCGAACAACAATTTAACGGTGGTCTTTTTGTCGTATTATTGGCGGCATTGTTTATTCTCGGTGGCGTCGTTGCGACGGTTGTCTATCGTGGTAATCGATTTTTTCTCACGAATGAAAGTGTTATCCAGAACATTCAGACAGGTCTCGTCACTCAAAAAGAACAAACCATTAGCCTGACCAACATTGAAGACGCTAGCTTCCGCCAAACAGGTCTCATACAGACAATTCTTAATTATGGAGCTCTACGACTTTCGACCGAAGGTGATGAAACGACATATCGGTTTAGCTTTGTCGCTAACCCGAAGCGTCAGGTAGACCTGCTCAACAACGCAGTTGAGGCCTTTAAAAATGGCCGACCGGTTGATCCAAACGAAGAAAATTAACTCTCTTTGATGTAGTCGGCTTCGCGCTCTAGGCTAGTGCGGAGCGTATAGCCGCTGCACGCGTCGCCATTGCAGCCGGTTGGTTCATAGCGATAGTCTGACGCTTGATCACCCACTGCTTTGCCACCAGGGTCTTTAAAGAGTTCAGGATCTATAGCCTTTAGCTTGCTTGCATCAATAGTCCGAGGGTATGACTGGTTGGCAGGGAAATAAACTTCTTTCAAGTTATAGTACATCGCATTGATTGCAGTTTTGCGCTGTGCGTCACGATTTATAGCCTGTATGTTTTGTTTTTGAATTAAAAACAACGTACCAGCAGCAACGAGAAATAAGATAGCGATCACTAGTTCGATGGCCGTAAAGCCAGAAGAGCGTTTATTCATAGCACTCATTGTAACAAACAGCGTATAATAGTAATACTGATAAGAGAGGGAGACATATGGCTAAAAAGACTGAAAAATTCGAAATGCCCGAAAAATCAACAACCGACGAGGGGAAATTAAAGGCCCTTGGTCTTGCAATGGATCAAATTACCAAACAATTTGGTGACGGATCAATTATGAAACTTGGTGAAGCACACCGGGCGGATGTCGAACTGATTCCATCTGGTGCACTGAGCCTTGACTTGGCACTCGGCGGCGGCTATCCAAAAGGTCGTATTATCGAGATTTATGGACCGGAATCAAGCGGTAAAACAACATTAACGTTGCACGCTATTGCCGAGATCCAAAAATCCGGAGGCACAGCTGCCTTTATCGATGCAGAGCACGCACTTGATCCAGCTTACGCTCGGAAGCTCGGCGTCGATACTGACAACCTGCTTGTATCGCAGCCAGACAACGGTGAACAAGCGCTCGAGATCGCTGAGACGCTCGTACGCTCAAATGCTGTTGATTTGGTCGTGGTAGACTCTGTAGCGGCCCTGGTGCCGCAGGCAGAGATCGAAGGCGACATGGGCGACTCACATATGGGCCTGCAGGCTCGTCTCATGAGCCAGGCACTCCGTAAGCTAACCGGTGTGATAAACAAGTCAAAGGCGACGGTCATCTTCATTAACCAGATTCGTATGAAGATTGGTGTGATGTTTGGTAATCCTGAGACGACAACTGGTGGTAACGCGCTGAAATTTTATGCTTCTGTTCGCCTCGACATTCGTCGCATCGGCCAGATTAAAGTCGGTGAAGAGATTACGGGTAACCGCACAAAGGTTAAGGTAGTCAAGAACAAAATTGCACCGCCTTTCCGAACGGCAGAATTCGACATTATGTATAACGAGGGTATCTCGCGAACTGGCGACGTACTTGATCTTGCTGTCATCCATGGCATCGTGGGTAAGGCTGGTGCATGGTTTGACTATAATGAAGGTAAGATCGGACAGGGACGCGAAGCTTCGAAGGTATATCTCAAGCAAAACCCCGAAGTGCTTGATGAAATAGAAGGCAAGGTTCGCGCTAAAGTTGCCGAACAAGACGCGTAAGGTAGCTAGCAGTGAAAATCACTGCAATTTCTGCCCAGGTTAAGAACAAAGATCGCGTCAATATCATGGTTGATGGCGCCTATCGTTTTTCACTCGATATCTTTCAAGTAGGCGAACTTGGGATACGGGTAGGTAAAGATTATACCGATGAGGAGCTTACCGAGCTGGAAGTCGAAAGCCAATTCGGTAAGCTCTATGGTCGCGCCCTGGAATACACAATGATGCGTCCGCATTCCGCCAAAGAAGTGCGGGATTATTTGTGGCGAAAAACGAGGACGATGAGAGTGCGAATACCCGACACGAATGACTATAAAGAAAAGCCAGGTGTGAGCCAAGAATTGACTGGGCGTGTTTATGACAGATTGGTTGAAAAAGGCTATATCGATGATGAGAAATTTGCGCGGTTCTGGGTGGAGAACCGAAATTTAACAAAAGGTTCGAGTAAGCGAAAGCTCGTGGCCGAATTGCGGACCAAGGGTATTGATACTGTCATCATTAATCAGTATTTGGAAGAGAGCGAACGATCAGACGAAAGTGAGCTCGCAAAAATTATTGCAAAGAAACGCCCGCGCTATCCTGATGAGCAAAAATTTATACAGTACTTAGCAAGACAGGGTTTTTCCTATGAAGACATTAAAAGAGGGCTAGCGGGCGAGTAGTCGGACTAGTCTTGGTCAATGGTTTCTTGTTGAGGCTTTGCTCGGAAAGGATTCACGAAGGATGCGCGTAGCGTATCCTGTTCAGTCGCTTTTTCTGCAAGTGTCGGACTCTGCACGACGATGTGTTCATTAGAGACTGAAACTATCTGCGAACGATGAATGACCGAAGAAACGTTGGAAAGGCTTTTGATAAAAGACTGCTCGGTGTAAAGTTGTTGGACCGTATAGCCCTGGGGCTCTATCGCATAGTCGCTGACTTTGCCAAGCTTACGGTTGTGCTCATCGATGACACGAATACCATCAAGTTGAAACCCAAAATCAATAATCTGCTGGAGGCGGACGAGTCCTTCTTTCCCCATCAACTTATCGCTATCATCAATAATCATACCAATCTCACCGTATTCACGAATGTCAGCAACATGAAGAATGGAAGGATGGGTGTCAATGAGGCGTCCGTCGACGTAAAAAGCGACAATTGTCATCTGGCGCGGATCGATAATCGGTTCACGAATACGTGCGAGTTCACCGCCCGTTTGGAGGCTCATAACCGGCGTGTCTATTAGTCGTTCAATAGGTATGAGCATGATTCTAGTATACCGTGTTATTCAGCAAAAGGATTAATCCTGCCAGCTGGTAGGGTGAGCGTGCCGCCAGAGCTTTGTTCAGTTTTGAGTTGGTCAATTTTATCAATAGTTGCTTTGTCGAAGCGAGTATTGATACTTTCAGATTCTTTTTGATCAACATATGTCATGTCATCAGGTGCGGTGAGGAGATTATTGACAACGTAGACACTATAAGTGAGAAGTCCAAAACTAAGCACGATAAAAATGAGTGCACCATGCTTTGTGAAGAAGGAGCTAATGCCCTTCCCGAGTCCTTTGAGATCTATGCTGATATTACCTTTTTTTGCAGCCATTATTGAACGTAAACCTCAAGCCCTATGCTTGGGCTATTAATATTTGTGGGATCATCATCGACCGGCGTAACCCCAATCTCAGTAATCTGCATCTTGGTAAGGTTCTGCTCAATGAGCTGCAAGAACGTTAAAAAAGAACGATATTTGACTGGATTTTGTAATGTGATCGTGGCCTTAATTGTTTTTAATCCTCCAGCAGCGGGCGTAGCAACTGCAGCATCTGCTGGAAAATCGAAACCGAGCACCCTTACCCCAGCTTTTGTTGCGAATTCATTGAGGTCACGGACAATTTGGTCTTGATATTGATACTCTTTGCTCTGAGCCACTACAGAGGCGGCGTCACTCACTTTGTCTGCGTGTTGTCCAAGATAGGCCTGTAACGTTGTCATCTTTTGAATCTCCTCACGACTCATATTGACGTCGATTTTGGCATGGTTTGTCTCAAGTGCTCGCTGAGATAGAAAACCTTGTAGTAAATAGCATCCGTAGACGGAGCCGGCACCTAAGAGGATGATGCCAGCAATAAGCATTCTATTCACCGCAACAGCGCTGACATTCATTTTTTTCATAGGGTTGCTCCGGCGGAAATGGTGAGATTGATAGTTGCGTTCACGGGATAGGTGGTAGTTGTTTTGCTGCTTAACTCAGTTCCTTCGGCTTGTTGGGCGCTCAAAATACTAACGTTCTCAAACAGCGGCGATTTTTCGAGGTTGTCTTTGAGCGCAAGGACATCAGTGAAGCTTTTTGCTCGTGCATCAAAAGTGGTTGCGTCCGTCGCTAGTGTTGACGAGGAAAGATTGACCTGTGAAAGGATGACATTTTTGGGAAGCGTTGCTGCCAGGTTTGTTAGAAACCTGCTGGCACTGGTTTGTTTTGCGAGAATCACTTTTGCGGTTGCAAGATTTTTGCTGTATTCCATGGCGGCTTGTTTTGTCGCTTGAAATCCCTGGACTTGAGATAACTGTTCAGTATGCTCTTGGTCTGCGCGCTGTTTATCGTTCCATGTGAGATAGTAGCCGACGCCAAAAACACTGACCATGGCTATGGAAATGCTGAGCATTAATACAAAATAACGGCGAAGCAGTACGTTTCGTTTAGCTGCGCGAAGCTCTCGTTTGATTTCGGGTGCCAATAAATTAATCATGAGATAACCTCTTTGGCTGGAACGCTTGCAAGTCCTGCAACGGTGATATAGCGTGGCTTGAACTGTCGTGCCGGCTGAGGAAGCTTACCAAAGTTAAGTGTTTGCCAAGGGCTCGCAACACGTGCCGCCATCACAAGCGCATTCGTAAAATACTCGCCGATACCAGGCATATTTGAACCACCGCCAACAATGATGACTTGTTCCAGTTTTTTTGCATCGGGAATTCGTTCAGCGTAGTAACGACTTATCTTTTTGACTTCATTTGCAATTTGTTTGAGGTTAGGATCAAGCGCATGTTTCACTTTAGCCTGATGGTTGCCAGTCATGAGACCGTTAAGTACTTTGAGTTGATGGGCAGCTTCAAGGCTGAGCTTCATCTTGTCGGCAAGAGTGAGTGTAAAAGTGTTGCCACCGATCGCTAAGCCACCAGTCACGCGTATGGTGCCGTCAAGAATAGCAATATCGGTATTGGCAGCTCCGATATCAACGATGACAGTTGGGAGATCTCCTTCTTCTGTCGCCTTGAGTGCTCGAGCAACCGCATTGATCCCAGGTTCGATAAGCGTCACGATGAGGCCGGCATCAGCCGCCGCCTTTGTGACGTTGTCGATTAGTTTGCGCGGAACAGCGCACATAAGAACGTTTGTCTCTGTGTCTGTTTTGTCTGATACTTCGTAATCGATGTAGAGCTGCGAGAGGGGGACTGGGATGTATTGCTCGGCTTCAAGCTGGATCGCTTCAAGTAGCGACCCCTTAATGGTGCTCGGAAGGGAAACAGTGCGGCCATAGGTACGTCCAGTTGGAATGCTGATGACGACATGATTGCTGTGAAGCTTGCCAACAACATTTTTTTCGATGAGCATACGAATATTTTTGGCTAAATAGTCACTGTCTGTATCAAGGCCTCGTTGGAGCTCTGCCGGGTCGAGGTCGATTGATCCGTATGCTTCCACCGTCCAATGTTTGATATTAATGGACATGATTTTTAAGCCTGTTTGGGAAATGTCCAGGCCAACGACCGGTGCGTCTTTAAAAAATAATGTCTTCATGTTTGCCCACAGATATCTTGCACTTAGTATACCATGAAGCTTATGCTTGTTGGGATAGCGAAAACCGCGCCATGTGGCGCGGTTTTCGCTGCTGTCAGTGATGATTTACTGACTTTGCTGTGTGTAGTTTTCTGCCTTAGACTCAAGACGTGCAGTAAGGGTGTAACCATTACAGTACGTACCGGTAGCTGTAGCAACAGGTGGATTCGCTGATGTTGTAGGCGATACGCATGATGTAGGCGTTGGGGCATAGTAATATTTTTTGCTACCCGCGATTGCGGTGCCGGGTTCAAGGGTTTGAGCTGTAGAACTCGAAGGATCAGCAAGTGCTTTTGCATCAAGTTTTACGCCATTGTTTTTTCGCCAAGCTGTACCGTCGTTCAGGTCGTCAACGGTTGGGTAGCCACCATTCGTTGCGTAATAAGCCTCGATAGCTTTCTGTACAGCGTTGATGTCAGTCTGTCGTTCTGAGTCACGTGCACGAGCCTGGATGCCAACGAACGTCGTGATGACCAGTCCAGCAAGAATCGCGATGATCACGATGACAATCAAGAGCTCGACGATCGTGAAGCCTGACTGCTTACTTTTTAGTTGTTGTAGTGAGACCATAAGTGCCCACCCTCCTTATGATTATTTGATACTTGTTAATTTGTGCTGTGATCATTCCTGGGCAATATGCCGAAGAGGTATCTAACAGTTATTATAAACACAAGCAGCATACCGTCAATAGGATTTTCATTGTTACACACGAACTCTATTGAATATTTTGAGACAGGCTAGCGATTGGACCCATGACATTGGCTGCAATGACACCAACCATGGCTCCCATGATAACGATCATGACTGGCTCGAGAATAGAACTAAGACTATCAATAGTAGTATCTACTTCTTCTTCATAAAAATCAGCGATTTTGAGCAGCACAACATCAGTTTGTCCGGTTTCTTCACCTACAGCGAGCATCTGAGAGACAATTGCTGGAAACAGTTTGCTCCCTTCCATGGCCTGTGAGAGTTGCTTGCCATTGACAACCTCTTGCGTTGCAGTGGCAATTTCGCGGACATACAGCTCGTTTCCTAGTGCGCGCCCCGTGACTCGAAGTGCTTCGACGACACTGACCCCAGCTCCGATCAATGCCGCAAAAGTACGAGTAAAACGAGCAACGGCAATCTTCATAATCAGGACTTTGAATACGGGAAGTTTCAGCGAGACGGTATGCATCGTGAGGCGCCCACCTGGCGTTTTAATCCATTTCCGCAGGACATAGACCGTTATGCCGACGACAGCAAGAATGATATACCACCTGGCAACCATGAAGTCACTAAAAGCGAGCATCATCTGGGTCATGACGGGCAGTTCGGCATCGGGCCCACCTAAGTCTTTGAGGATTTTACCAATAGTCGGGATGACAAATATCATGAGTCCAAAGAATGCTCCGGTTGTCAGGACAAGCAGTACCATCGGGTAGGTACTGGCGCTCTTTATTTTCTTTTTCATGCTTGCATTCTTTTCAACCTGAGCCGCAAGACGTTTCAGGATATCATCAACGATACCTGCTGCTTCACCAGCACGCACCATATTAACGTAGACATCGCTAAATACTTTTGGATGTTTACCAAGCGCATCGGCGAGCGCACCACCGCCTTGAACATCCTTAATGATTGCAGTGAGTACTATATGAAGGGCAGGTCCTGCTTGTGTCTGCAGTGTTGTCAGGGCGCGTAACAAGGGGACGCCGGCACTGACCATCGTTGAAAGCTGCCGCGTGAAAATAACGAGCTCTGCAGACTTTACTTTGGGTTTCAAGAAGGGCAAATTTAATTGTGACTTATTGCCCCCAACGGGCTTGACGCTCGTTGGTCGCAAACCTTGTTTTGTCAGAGAAGCGATGACGCTGGATCGATCATTTGATTGAACGGTACCAGTGACAACTTGTGCCTCGGCATTAATTGCTTGATATTCAAATTTCGGCATAAAGACTACTCTCTCGTGACTCTCAAAATTTCCTCAACACTCGTTTGACCACGGAGCGCTTTTATCAGACCATCAGTCTGCATGGTGATCATACCGGCCTTAACTGCTTCGTCCTGAATAACATTGCTTGTCGCATTTGAAACTATCATTTTCTGTACGTCGACTGTGTTGGAGAGGACTTCATAGATACCCATACGTCCTTTATAGCCAGAGTGACTACATTCATCGCAGCCACCATCATGTGGTCGATACAGGTGTGCGATGCCACTACCTGTACTCAAGAGCTCGCTGCCTATATCGCTGCCGATACCTTCGCCCGCAGCCTGTGTCTCGAGTGAGTGAATACGCTCATACCCGCCCGTACTGTCAATATTAAACATGGTGGTGATACGTGTCAGTTCCTGCTCGGTAGGAGTGTAGGACTCTTTACAGACGCTACAGAGACGACGAACGAGACGCTGCCCGACAACGACCCGAACCGTACTTGCAATCAAAAATGGCTCAATACCCATGTCGAGGAGACGAGGGAGACAGGTTGCAGCATTATTTGTGTGAAGTGTTGAGAAGACAAGGTGCCCTGTCAAAGCAGCTTGCACGCCGAGATTTGCCGTTTCGCCGTCACGAATCTCACCTACCATGATGATGTTTGGATCCTGTCGGAGGAGTGCGCGAAGTCCGGCGACAAAGGTCATGCCGGCTTTTGGATTTACCTGTGTTTGGTTGGCACCCTGAATCTTGTATTCGACAGGATCTTCAACGGTTGAAATATTGACGTCAGGTTTATTTAACAGCGTGAGAGCGCTAAAAAGACTTGTGGACTTGCCGGAACCGGTCGGTCCTGTGACGAGAATCATACCATGCGGCTGCACTAACGCTTCATTAGTTGCCTTAAGTGAGTAACCCCAGTATCCCAATTGTTCGAGCGTTAAGGCCTTGTTTGTTTCGTCGAGAATACGCATAACTACCTTTTCACCTTCTTGAATCGGAAGCGTGCTGACACGGAGGGCATATTTTTTTCCAGCAACAGTGATCTTGAAGCGTCCATCTTGCGGGACGCGTCGTTCATCAATTTTGAGGTTTGAAAGGATTTTAATACGAGAAATCAGCGCATTCATAACATTGCGCGGAAGCCGGTTTGCTTCTTTGAGAACGCCATCAATACGATAGCGAACCTGCAAAAACTCTTCGCGCGGTTCGATATGGATATCACTTGCACCTGAGCGGACAGCGTATTCGAGGAGAAGATTGACGGTTTGCGCAATCGGTGAATCTTCTGCAATATCTTCTTGGCTGACTTCTTGTTTTTCTGCTTGGTCCTCTTCTTGAACGGCGATCACGTCACTCAGTTCTTGATCAACGCCGTCACGATAATTTTCTAAGACTTGCAATATATTTTCTTTTGTTGCGATATAGAGAACGTATTTTGCCCCTAACTCTTTGTGAATGAAATCAATGGCCTGTACATCATCGGGATCCTCCATCGCAAGAGATTTTGTCTCACCCTCAACCTTAAAGACGACAGCGTTGTATTGTCTAGCGATTCGCTCAGGTAAAATTTCAAGTATTGTCTTATCAATTGCTTTTGGGTCAAGTTCGACAAATGGAATGTCGGCATATGTTGCGTAGAGTTGGGTGAGGTCTTTTTCGCTAACAAGGCCTTTTTCAACGACAACAGATTGTAGCGGTCGACCAGCTTTGCGCTGTTCGGCCAATACGTCAGCAAGTTGCGCATCAGACAGCTTATGGCTCTCCGCCAAGAGCTGAGAAACGGTTTCGTCGGCGATTCTCATAATTCTTGTCTAAAGTATAGCAAATAGCTCATGCTTTGGCTCTACCTATCTTCTCGAGTACAATGCGAGTAGTGGAAAAAATTGCAACCGACCGAGACATGAAAGCCTTTGGAGCCCGTTTGGGCGCTCGTTTACGTGGAGGCGAAATGATAGAGCTGATCGGTGATGTTGGGGCGGGCAAGACAACACTCACGAAGGGGATAGCCGAAGGACTTGCCGTTAATGAGGATGTGCAAAGTCCGACATTTACTATCAATCGAACATATACGGCCCGGGATGGATTAGAGCTTCATCATTATGATTTTTATCGATTGAACGATGCGGGTGTCGTTGGGTATGAGCTGGCCGAGTCGGTTACGGATACGCACGCGGTGACCATTGTTGAGTGGGGCGAAACGGTACATGATGTGCTACCAGAATCGCGAATCATCATTACTATTGTGTATAGAGCAAACGAATCACGAGAACTGACCATGAGCGTACCATCCGTATTTGCCTATATACAGGAGGAGGAGCGAGCATGATACTTGCACTCAAGACAGACAACCCGACTGCAGAAATTGTACTGCTTGATGTTGAGGGGAGGGTAATAGAACAAGAAGAATGGTTGGCGGAGCGACGGTTGGCGCTCGAGCTCCTTGGGCGGCTCGAGAGTTTACTTTCTCGTCATGACGCAACCTGGTCTACGCTTACTGGGCTGGTTGTTTTTCGCGGACCAGGCAGCTTTACCGGGCTTCGAATCGGAATTACCGTAATGAATACAATCGCGTATTCACAAACAATACCGATCGTTGGGACGATAACTGAGCAGTGGCGCCAGCTAGGAGTGGAGCGACTTCAGAAGGCCGAAAACGATACAATAGCTTTACCAGAGTATGGCGCGCCGGCTCGCATCACAACTCCGCGGAAATAATTGCCTTTTTGTACCACTTAGACCTACAATATTTATGAGACCATAATAGTCTCATTTGATTCATTATTTTTACGACAACAGGTGCGCGAGCTGAACAGTAATACCATTCGCTCCTGATATTCCATCAACATGCTGCGGTAGCTACGAGAATTGTGCGCGTACAGAAAGGATGCATATGTTTGAAGTCATATTCGCCGTGATCGGTATTGCTCTTGGTGTAGGCGGAACGACCATTTATTCACAGCGACGAGGTGCCAGTGCAAGTGCAGTGGCGGAAAAAACGATTGCTGAGGCGACACTCAAGGCGAGTGATATCGTTCTCAAAGCTAAAGACGAGTCGTTAAAAGTTGCTGAAGAGGCTAAGCGCGAAGAACAGGCACGCCGCAAAGAGATTCAAAAATCAGAAAACCGTATTGCAGAACGAGAGTCAAATATCGACCGCAAACTGGAAGACCTCGATCGACGAAGCGAAAAGCTCCGTGTACAAGAAGACGACGTCGAAAATCTCAAAAACGAGATCCGCGAAATCCGCACGAAACAGCAGGAAAAGCTCGAAAAAATTGCCAAGCTCAGTAAGACCGATGCTGCCGACAAACTGATGGCAATGACCGAGCGTGACATCAAACAAGACTTGACCGGTCTTATTTCTAAGCTCCAAGAAGATGCCCAGGAAACTGCCGAAGAGCAGGCTCAAATGATCCTTGTCACGGCCATGGAGCGAATGAGTAGTGAAGTGACGGCAGAGCGTACAGTAACGGCTGTGAAATTGACAGATGATGAGATGAAGGGGCGCATCATCGGCAAAGAAGGACGTAATATTCAGGCTCTGCAACGTGCGACCGGTGTTGATATCCTCGTTGATGATACTCCTGGCATGATCATCCTTTCTAGTTTTGATCCGATTCGACGACAGATTGCCCGTCAGACTCTTGAAATGCTCATGAAAGACGGACGTATCCATCCGGGACGCATCGAAGAGGTAGTCGAGAAGGCTCAGAAACAAATTGAAAAGGAAATTGATCGCGCTGGTGAGGACGCTGCTCGTGAAGTCGGTGTAGTTGGTATCCCAAAAGAAATGCTTCGCCTCCTCGGTGAGCTCAAATTCCGCACATCGTATGGTCAAAATGTCCTGAAACACTCAACTGAGATGGCACAGATTGCTGGTGTTATCGCAGAAGAAATTGGCGCAAACGCGAGAATCACGAAAACCGCGACGCTGCTCCATGATGTAGGAAAGGCCGTGACACACCGTATGGAAGGGAAGCATCACCACCTCGGTGCTGAGCTTGCCCGCAAATATGGTATGAGCGAAGCGATTTGCCATGCGATCGAAGCGCACCATGACGATATTGAGGCGACAACCCCAGAAGCATTGATCGTTCGTATCTGTGACGCGCTATCGGCTGCTCGTCCTGGCGCACGTAATATTTCGGCTGAAAACTTCTCAGAGCGGATGCGAGATCTCGAAAACGTAGCCACGAGTTTCGAAGGCATCGACAAGGCCTACGCCATCAGTGCTGGCCGCGAAATCCGTGTCATCGTCAGTCCGAAATCAATCGACGACCTCTCGGCGATTAAGCTTGCTCGCGATATCGCTACCAAGATTGAATCCACGATGCAATACCCTGGAACAATTAAGGTCAGCGTCATCCGTGAAACCCGCGCAATAGAGTTCGCAAAGTAGTCTTCGGCCTCTAGTCAACCGCTATTCAATCTGTTACAATCATCTCTGTTCCAAATAGTTTCGGGGTGTGGCGCAGTTGGTAGCGCGCGCGGTTTGGGACCGTGAGGTCGAAGGTTCGAGTCCTTTCACCCCGACCAAGCAAAAGGCCTGTCCTCGTGGCAGGCTTTTTGCTTTTGTTTCAATAATCAACTTAGCTTATGATTAGTCTATGCGTGTAAAAAATAAACGGTTATTTCTCGTAAACCTATTGGGTGTAATGGGGTACGTCGTACTGACATTACAATGGATGTGGCTACTCGTCGTTGCCCTTCCTGGTATACTGCGCTCTCATCTCTTTACTTTTTTTGTGCCGCAATCGCAGCAACAGACTTCAGCATCGATGCCTTCAGGTATTGAACAGAGCGATGGAGCAGTAGATTCGAGCGTACTGTTAGTCCTTGCTGTCCTGATTGTGGCGGCCATTCTCGGACTCACAATCTATGCGTTACGCCGCGCCCCAAAGACTATTGGCGAAACCGGCAGAAAAATCACGCAGGGAACTGCCGAACATATTATTCCAGTACTGACCCATCATGCAAAATTATCACCCGCTAAACGCCGCTTCCTCACGGCACGAATTGCCTTTGATGTAAAACTCGGTCTCCTCGCGCTACCTGTTGGACTGGTATATATAGTGGAACCATCTTTGCCTGGCGTATCGCATGAAGTGGCACGGTTCGGTGAAGCAATCCTCGCCTTTATGACGTTGATACTTATTTGCGTGCAAGTTGGCGTGGCAAAAACGCTACGTATTGAACTCTCTCATCTCTGGTAGCCTGTGAAGCGTATACTAGGACGATGATACAGCCACCATACCCAGCACCAAAATTTTCATTAGTGAACCAAGAGAGCCAGAGGGTGACCCTCGCAGATTTTAGTGGTACATGGCTGGTACTCTATTTTTATCCAAAAGATGACACGCCAGGATGTACGACGCAGGCGTGTAGCCTTCGTGATGCACGTGATGAAATCGCGGATAGAGGAGCAAAAATTGTCGGAATCTCTATGGATACACCGGCAGAGCATGAAAAATTCAAGACAAAATATAATTTGAACTTCTCACTATTAAGTGATCCGCGACGCGAAACAATTGAGGCATACGGCGCATGGGGAAAGAAAATGTTCAGTCGTGAAGGAATTTTGCGCAAAACGTTTCTCATTGATCCCGAAGGAATCGTGCGTAAAGTCTATGGCCATGTGACGCCACTCGGCCATGGCGAAAAGATCATCGACGACTTACGGTCGTTACAAACCACTTAAATTATTTTGGGAGCACTCGCTGTACTATTTTCAGCGTGAGCAGTCGCCATACGATAAGCACAACGACAATGGTCGCAAGGGCATTAATGATTCGCGAGTCACTGGTCGGAACTGCCACCTGAACGAATACCAGGAGGATTGCCTGCAAGCAATACGCAGTCAGGGATGCTTGTCCAAATGGCATGAGAAGCCAGCCAAACCATTTCATGATTCGATTTCGCAGTGCATGAAAGATGAAGAGAAGTCCTCCGAACCATAGGAAGCTAAGTATGATGCGACCGATTGCCATCGGGTTACTGGTAAACCACGGATCAATTGACTCACGCGCAGCCACATAGCTATCTCGACTGATGATAGCGTGAGATCCTTCGACATTTATCCAACCATGAACCCAGAAGAAGCTGAGTGCAATAGTGATAAGCGTCAGTGAAATAAGTGTTCGCGAAAGCCAGTGTTTGGCATTTTGATGATCTCGCAGCCAAAAGACAATTGACTCCATTTTCCAGCCGATGAGCGCCGCGTTAAAGAAAAGAAGTTGCCACTGCATCGCTCCTTCGGGCTCAGTCATGAGAAGGCTAATACCGTAAATGCTCCAGCTGGCTATAAAGACGACCCACCATAATCCTTTTCGTAGCAACCATATAACGAGTGGAGAAATAGCGAGTACGATGGCATAGAGTCGAAGGAAATAGATCCAATCAGATGCGTACTGACTCGTGATAACGGTCCAGATGTACGTTGGTAGGTTAATGACTCGCTCGCTACTCGGTAGTTTCGGGAGAAGTGCGTAGAGTGCATCAGTTCCTGAGGAGAAGAGCGCCACCATACTGGTGACAAAGAAAGTAATGCCGACACACCAAATGTAGAGCATGGCAGCTCGTTTCCATAGCTTCGAAACGATATCCTTTATGGGAAGCGAGCGGCTTTTCCAGCCACGAAGGTAGCCAATTAATAGTCCGGAAATCAAAAAGAAACCTTCAGCTGCAGTAACCCAGAGACGCCCTTCACCGGTAATGAAAATAAAGGGACTCGGCCAGCGCTGAAAGTGGTCGATAACGATCACGAGAATAAAAAATCCGCGTAATAAATCCAATTCGTGAATACGACCTAATTTTTTTACAACCATTATTTCTATTATACCGGTAGAGCTGAGTATCTCCTGAGATTATAAAGTGTACATAAATGTACACGTAGACAAAAATGTATTAGTAGGGAATGGTATGAGATCAATGCTCATTATCAGCACAACTATCGAGGTCGACGCTTTGCGATAGTTCGCGCTTCCCTTGCAAAATGATCATCGATAATTTGTGGTTCAAAAATGCCATAGCGTCTGATCGCTGCCGCTTCGATGAGTGCATCAGCAAGGGAGGGGTTTTTTGGAAGGAGTGAACCATGGAGGTAGGTACCAAAGACGCATTTATAGATCGCGCCCTCGGTTTTGTCTTCTCCATTATTACCATCGCCCTTGATGATTCGCCCGAGAGCAGGCTGCGATTCATCAAGTGTCGTGAGTCCCGAGTGATTTTCATAGCCAACGAGATCTCCGAATGGTGACTGAGTGACAATATTGCCGATGAGTCGCTTTGGTCCACCATGCGTTTCAAGTGCGAATATGCCGATACCGGGTATCGTGACGCCATCGACTGTTTTAAAGAATCGACCAAACATTTGATAGAGTCCACAAATGACAAGCATCGGCACATTGTCGTCAGCAAGTTTGTGGAGCTCCTCGCCAATTGCCACCAGATCATCTTGGACGAGACTCTGGCCAGAATCTTGCCCGCCACCGCCAATGACCATGTCGATATCTTTAGGAAATGGTTTGCCAGGGTGATGTTCAACGAGTTCTGTTTCAAGCCCATGCCACCCGGCACGCTTGAGGATCGTAAGGACGTTGCCCCAATCGCCATAAATATTCATTTCTTTTGGATAGAGATGAAGGATGCGTAGTGGATTCCTGTCTGCACTCATTCTATTGCCTCCACGGTGTAATTTTTAGCCAGTTCGCGACGGATAACTAACATTGCAGTATAAGTACAGTAAATGCGACGAATGCCTTTTGTTCGGCGAAGGAATTTTGCTAAAGCCTCAGGGATCGATGTCTCAACTTGACTGACAGTGACGTCATCATACTGAAGGCGAAGTGCCATGTCGTAGCCGCGAATACCGCTGACCATAGCAACGCCAGCAGCAGTAGAAGTGCTGCGGAGGCTATCGAATTCAACGTCCCAAAGCCACGACATATCGCGTCCATCGGCGTAGTTATCATTGATAGCAATCATCACTTCTGCCGGACGTTCAGCGTAGGAGGCAAGTGCTAATCGAAATCCGCTCGGATTTTTCACCAATACAATTTCGAGAGGATCACCATCAATATCAACTGCTTCTCCACGACCAAAAGCCGGACGTACTTGAGTCAGTTCCTGCAAGAGTACAGAGCTCTCTACCTCATCGCCGCATACCATGCGCACAAGAGTCAGCGCTGCAGCGGCATTGAACATGTTGTAGACGCCATCTACCTTCAACTCAATAGGTGGTTGCGATTTCGTTCCCCACGCGAAAGTTGCCTGTTGGCCCTCAACGGTTTCAAGGATCACATCATTACGGTGAGGATGTGGCACCGGAATAGCGTCGAGGTTGTGTTGGCTGCGCATGTTCTGGTCGCTTGGGAATAGTGTCGTTAGCTCACGGCTGAGACCGAAATACTGTAGTTCTTTGTGTTTGTTGACATGATCAGCGAGCTCTCGAACCAAAGGATCTTCACGGTTAAGTACAATGCCATGAGATGTTGCGTCCACCACTGTGGCGAGAAGCTTTGCAGTATGGTCAATCTCTCCGAAGCGATCGAGCTGATCTCGGAGTACGTTGAGAATCAAGCTGTATCGTGGTTTTACTTGACGAACGAAATGAACAGCATGGGCTTCGTCAAGTTCCAGAACCGCCACATCCGCCTGGAGGTTGCCTTCTTCATCAATGGCGTCGATTAAGCTGGCAGCTATACCGCGAGTAAAATTACTGCCGGTAGGATTGGTAAATACAGTGAGTCCTGATGCGCGTAACAACTGAACAATCATTTTTGTCGTGGTTGTTTTGCCATTTGTCCCACTGACAACGACAACACCCTTAGGAAGCTGAGAAAGCGTCCGCTGTAAAAAAGCTGGATCAAGCTTTTCTACAACGAGACCCGGCAGGGCTGAACCGCCACCGCGGCGGGCAAGTACTTTTTTGAGTGTTTTTCCGATAGTTCGGGTATGCTTTGGATGCAACATTAATCATTAGTATAGCGCACTTTAAGCAGGGCTATAAACAGAGGCGAGCGCATGATACAATAACCTCATGCTTTTTACGAGCCTGTTCTCATGGTGGTACGGCGCGGGCTATAGAGACCAGGCAAACCTATGGTTTGCTCGGCTTTCTCGAGTCAGTGATCGATTTTCGGTCAGTCTCTTGCTGAAATACTTTTTCTCGCCTTTTCGTCAAATCAGCGCAGGCTCTGTGTCTGGTCCATTAGATGCTCGCGTGCGTGCACTTATCGATAAGCTAGTTTCGCGCTGCATCGGGGCAATGATTCGTACGGTACTGATCGTGGCTGCAGGGATAGCGCTATTACTAGAGATAGTTATGGGGATCTTTCGGCTAGCGCTCTGGCCTGTACTTCCAGTTTTGCCCGTCGTAGGTATTTTCCTTGCAGTGAGTGGGTGGATTCCGTGGCATCTGTAATATTCAATTTCGCCTCTACTCGTGCACAACAAGCCCGATTTGCTCGTTCGATCCGGGGTATTAAGGGGAAATTACTCGTTGTGAGTATTTTTGTGTGCCTCTTCGGCGGACTAGGACTCCTTGCTATCGGAGCAAGTGTAGGCTGGCTGCTTTTCAGTCTTGCAGCATGGCCGCTACTTATTGTTGTCTGGCTACGAAGGTATTTGACGCCACTCCCACCAACGGGCGATACAATCGATGGTCAAGCTGAGGCCGAGCTTGTCGCGGAATTGCCTGCAGAGCTGACGCCGAAAGCACTTGCTCATGCTGTGGTTGGTACGCATGGTGGGCAGTTTTTGACAGCTCGACTCGGTATTGGCCCTACATTCTTAGTTGATCTTTCTTCGGATAGTGCAGAGGATGTCGAGGCTATATGGCACCGCTCAATCGAATTGAAAGGACCCTCCGCGACCGTATCTGCCGCTGCTGTGACCGCAGCACTGATTGAGCAGCCACAGGTGAAGCGACTACTCCCTCATCTCCAGCTCGATGAAGCTGATCCGGCTGCAGGTGCGACTTGGTATCTGCATCTCGATCGGTTAATTGCGGAATACAAAAAACCAAAGAAGACGGGTGGAATCGCCAGAGATTGGTCGTTTGGCTATACGCCACTACTCAGTCGCTTTGGTACCAATATCAGCGAGCAAGTTGCGTATGATGGACGACCCAATACTGCGCTCGAATCACATCAGGACGCAGTCGATGCACTTCTCCAAATCTTCGGTAGTAGTGGTCGCCAGAACGCAGCCCTCGTGGGACCGCTTGGGTCGGGCAAGACGAGCATTATCAATGCCTTTGCCGAGAAATTATTGCCGGCAGATTCGGGACTTTCCAATCGATTAAAATTCCACCAAGTGATAAGTCTTGACTCAGCTGCGCTGATATCGGCAGCTTCAGGCCGGGGGCAATTAGAGCAGCTCGTCAATGATCTACTCGTGGAGGCTTATAAGGCTAAAAACATTATCCTCTGCCTCGATGACGCTCAGCTCTTTTTCGAAGAAGGTGTTGGTTCGGTTGACCTCAGTAATCTACTGTTGCCGATTCTTGAAGGTGGTGGACTCCGAATTATTCTCACCATGAATGAGCAGCGATGGCTCCAAATATCGCAGCGTCAGCCTGCGCTCGCAACGGCCATGAATCGCATCAATGTCGCATCAGCGAGTTATCAGGAGACGATGGCTGTTCTGCAGGACCAACTCATTACCTTTGAATTCCAACGCAAGGTAATGTATATGTACCAGTCCCTCAAAGAGGCGTATCGTCTCAGCGAACGGTACTTGTATGATCAAGCTCAACCAGGCAAGGCACTACGACTACTCGAAGCTGCCGCCGGCTATGCGGATGGTGGCGCTGTGACAGCCAGCTCGGTCCAAAACGCGATCGAAAAAACACAAGGCGTCAAAGTCGGCGCGAGTGCCGGACAAGAAGAAAAAGATAAACTCCTGAATCTTGAGCAGCTTATCCATGAGCGAATGATTAATCAAACGCGTGCTGTTGGAGTGGTCTCGGATGCGCTCCGTCGAGCACGGGCAGGTGTGCGTAACGAAGGTAAACCGATCGGAACCTTTCTCTTCCTCGGACCAACTGGTGTCGGTAAGACTGAGCTCGCAAAAAGTCTTGCAGCAGTCTATTTTGGTGGCGAAGACCATATGATTCGGCTCGATATGAATGAATTTGTGAGTCCTGATGATGTGCGTCGTCTGATAGCCGATGGTGCCGATGATCCAAATAGCCTCAGTGCACAAGTGATGAAGCAGCCATTTTCTGTCATCCTACTTGATGAGCTCGAGAAAGCTCACGACACGGTGCTGACAACGCTCCTTCAGGTACTGGACGAAGGAATACTGAGGGATATTAAGGGTCGTCAGATTTCATTTCGTGATGCCATATTTATTGCGACGAGCAATGCCGGAGCTGACCTCATTCGCCATCATATCGAGCAAGGAGAAGAGCTCGAGCAGTTCGAATCAGCGCTAACTGATGAGCTGATTAATTCTGGACAATTCCGTCCTGAATTTTTGAACAGGTTTGACGAAATTGTCTTGTTCCGGCCACTGAAACCAGAAGAACTGAAACAAGTCGTTGATCTCATTATCGTGGGTATCAACAAGACGTTGGCGCCACAAAAAATTAGTATTGTCATCGATGAGGCGCTCAAAGACTGGCTGGTTGCCACTGGTAATGACCCCCGTCTGGGCGCGCGTCCGATGCGGCGAATTGTGCAGCGTGTTATTGAGAACACGATGGCTCGCCGTATGCTGGCTGGCGAAGTTCAGCCCGGGCAAGCAGTGACCCTTACGATGGCGGACGTTCCCGCTGAATATCAACCACGATAAAACTTTTTAGCCGTTGCTGTAATGACTTTTTATGCTTAAAGCCATTATGGTAAAATATGAGCATCAACATAACTGAAGGGAGGTAATCAATTGAAAAGTCCTAAATCTAACGGGCAGAATGTCAGTATTACTATCCGTGAGGCACGGGCTTAGTAAGCGCATCTTAGTGCCTGCTTCTGTCTAAGTAGGCAACTTGTCTCACTGCTTCTCTTTACGGGGAGCAGTTTTTATTGGAGGTAATTATATAGTTATGCACCAAAGTAAAAAGCCTACATGACGCAGGCTTTTTACTTTGGTGCGGGTGGAGAGAATCGAACTCTCGTCTCGAGCTTGGAAGGCTTGCATACTAGCCACTGTACTACACCCGCGTAACCAACTCATTATACCAGATGTAGGCCAATACAAAACATTGACAAATATGCACTATTGATGATATAATAAATAGATACGCTTTTCCGACTAGGAAGGGAATAAGTATGACCGTACAGCTGGAAAAAGAGACCGTTCATGCCACGAGTGCTGCTCCAAGTGAGCCGCCCTCGGGTTGCAGGAGGAGCGGTGGATGCCTGTACAGCTTCTGCAAGCCGATGGGGTCGTGTCAGTACCCACGCAGTCAAGGGGCTGTCATCATGCAGATCAATTAGCGCCACGGCGCTTTATGCCTGAAACGCCCGCCGGGCAAACTCGGCGGGCAACTCATATCCTTATCTGTTAAAATATGAATGCCTGATATAGGTAATTCGCCCCGGTAGCTCAGTGGATAGAGCAAGAGACTTCTAAGCTTTTGGCCGTTGGTTCAATTCCAACCCGGGGTACCAAACTGATTATGCTGAAAGACTTCTTCGGAAGTCTTTTTGTTATACTTGGATTAAATTATGAATATTCAGCCTGATGGAATTCTCTATGTATTAGCGATGAGCATACTCATATTCAGCATGGTGTATCAGGTTATTGTTGCCATAGGTCATCAAAGTAGTATAGGTATCAAAGGCGATACCTTCCAAGTTGACGAACGACTTCTCTCCAAAAAAACTACATATTTTACTGCACTCATTTTCACACTCTTTTCTCTTAACTCAGTCAGAGTCTTTGATTTAAAAGATGGATCGTTCGTAACTGTTTTTGTTGTTTCACTATCCCTAGCGATTATGTTCATTACGATAAAAAATAACTTACGTGACGCAACATAACGTGTAGAGTTCATGTCTAGAAATATCCAAAACGTTACGAAGATTGTCCATTCGCGGTGGTCAAGAGGTCTGTTATTATCTAAACATGAGAAAGAATAAACAACGAGTTGTTATATTAGTCATATCCATCATTGCGTTTTTCACTCTCGTACCATTATTAATTGTTATCTCGATGAATGCTTACGGCAAAGCTACATTGCCAGACAGGATCACATCATCAATTAGGGACTACGTTAAAACTCCTGAAATATTTACTGCTCAAAAACTTATATATACGCATGAAGAGTGACTATTTCCTACTGGTGATGGAGAGCTTGAGGCCGTTTACGAGCTGACGAATGCAGAAATGGAGCAACTACTAACGGATGTCCAGCCGTTGAAATGCAAATCAAGTACTCCATGCAAGATTCAGACTAACACCCCTAACTGTGACGAAACCTGCATGGAAGCGAGTGAGGGAAACGAGAAGATTCTTTCGCTTTGCATTAATAACTCTCAAAACAAAGTTTCGTAGAAATATAGTCTGTACTAACATCATTGTTGCGAAGTTCGTCCACTAAAGGGAGCCAAGAAAAAAGTTGTAACCTTCAGGCTGCAACTTTTTTCTTGATTTTGTAATTGATCGGAGCTAGTGACCGCTCTCTGTGAAACAGATAAGCAGATATTCAGCCAATCTTCAGTTTGCAACCGTATGCTGTGTACATGAAACACAATATTACATTACGACAGGTACGGCTCTGATTATGGCGATAGAAGTATTTAACAGACGTGAACTGAAGTTCATTATCTCGCGGACGCAGTTAGAGCAAATGCTCAGCGCTATTGCGCCCTATATGCAGCCCGACAAACACAACAAAGACGGCAAGACATACGAACTTCATAATCTTTATATTGATACCGACGATCATGCACTTATTCGCCACAGCATGACGCGACCTATATATAAAGAAAAGATACGTATTCGCTCCTATCATCAATTACAAAATGACGAGATAGTCTTTTTGGAAGTAAAAAAGCGATATAAGCACATCACAAATAAGCGGCGTACGAAGATATTATATGCCGATGCGTTGGCACTTATCGAAACAGGCAAATTGACTCAGCTACATGGGTATATGAATACACAAGTCGTTCGGGAACTCGAAGCCATGTTAGCTATGAAAAATTATCATCCAAAAACGTTTATTAGTTATGAACGCCTCGCTTTTTTCTCAAAAGATCCAACGAATGATCTGCGCCTTACCTTTGATATCAATTTGCGAACACGACGATATAGCGAATCGAAAGAGCAACGATTACTTCATGCTGACCAAATCATCATGGAAATTAAATCTTCCGCTAACATCCCTTTATGGATCGTTGTAATACTAGGAGATCTAGGTATACAAAAACAAAGTTTTTCAAAGTACGGCCAAGAGTACTTACGATACTTGCGTAACGGTATACCTACCATAGTAGGAGGCAACAATGCTTAATTCTTTATTGAACATGACTGCTGATTCGTCGAACAATAGTTTAGACACAGTGCTGCTTTCTATGGGTATTGCTCTTCTCACGGGTCTCGTAATCAGTCTCATATATATGATAACGAATCCGAAAAACTATTCGCAGAGTCTGGCCATCACGCTAGTATTTATGCCGGCAGTTATTAGCACGATTATTATGCTGGTGGGCGAAAATATTGCCACGGCGTTTAGTCTGGCGGGAATTTTTACGATCATACGGTTCCGCAGCGCGCCGGGTAGTGCGAAAGATATACTGCTAATTCTATTTGGTGTTGGAGCGGGTCTCGCTTATGGCGTCAAACTCTATGTATACGGCATTGTCTTTACGATCATCGTGCTCGCCGTCCAGTACATATTATATAAACTGAACTACGGCCATTCACGTAATGAAAAGCTGCAATTAAAAATTGTGACGCCAGATAATGCGAACAACGAAGAAATCTTTGCCGCTGTGCTTTCGAAGCATGCGCAGTCACATCATCTTGAGCGAATTGGGACACGCGACCTCGGAAGTGTTTATGAGCTCGTATATATCATTGAACTTTTAAAGAACCAAGAGCGCAAAGTTTTGATTGATGAGCTACGGCTTCACAACAGCAACCTCAATATCACTCTCACTAATGGCGAAATAGGCCAGACATTTTAAAGGAAAAAATCATGAACACAAGAGCAAATAATACAAGAAAACCTAAAAAGAAAATTATTATTGCTGTCATCATCGCTGTCATTTTGTTCGGCGGAGGTGGCTATGCATTGCAGCAAAGCATGTCTGGACAAACATTGGCAGCAACGCAAAGTACGGTAGACAGCACCATTAGTCTCGAAACAGACGATGAGAATATTGATTGGGCCGCATTGCCTACGAAAGAAATTACTTTGAGCAGCCAGGCTCTTGCTATTACTTCCGGCGGAACCTATATCCTCACTGGCGAAACGACAGCGGGCGTAACAGTTAATACAGACGCAAACGTGCGGATTGTACTAAGTAACGCGACAATCAAAAGCAGCACTGGCGCGGCCATTTATATTGAAAGTGCCGACAATACAGTCATTCAACTTGCTGTGGGAACAAAAAATACCGTGGAAGATGGTTCGACGCGTAGCGATCAAACGATCGATGGCGCTATCTATTCGGCAGACGATCTGATCTTTAATGGGGCTGGATCTTTGATAGTCACTTCTCATTTTGCTGATGCAGTGGTATCGAAGGATGATCTAAAAATCACGTCGGGTATGTTTACGATCACGAGCGCTGATGATGCTATTCGAGGAAAAGATTCGGTTGATATATTGGGCGGGACTATAACGATCAATGCAGCCGGGGACGGTATAAAGGCGACAAATGACGTTGATGCGACAAAGGGCTATGTCTATATAAAAGCCGGTACGATCAGTATCAAAGCTGGTGATGATGCGATAAAAGGCGAGCAGAAAGTATCAGTCGACGGCGGTGATATCACTATCGAATCAAGCGTTGAAGCTATCGAAGCGGCTCTCATCAACATCAACGGTGGAAATATAAAAGCCTATGCGTCTGAGGACGGTATCAACGGCTCGGCATCGACGCTGACTGCAACTCCGGTCGTCACGTTTAATGGCGGGACTACAGATGTCACTGTAGGACCTGGCGATACTGATGCAATTGACTCGAATGGCGATGTCGTTGTGACGGGAGGTACGATCATTGTTACTGCTCCAACCTCATCCTTCGACTACGACGGGACTGCCGAGATGACCGGGGGTACAATTACAGTCAACGGTGAGCAGACGACCTCCATACCTGAGCCGTCAATGGGCGGCGGGATGCGAGGACGCTAAGAGTAATGATGGAAGTATTGGCTCCGACGCACGTTGTCCTTATCCCGGCCTATGAGCCGGGGCGCGCCTTAAATGATTCGGTCGACCAGCTCATCGCAGTTCATTTTACTGTCGTGGTTGTTGATGACGGAAGCGGGAAAGAATATCAACACGTCTTTGACGAGCTTGATAAAAGTGTTCACGTCATCAGGCAAGATATCAACAAAGGCAAGGGTGCTGCTCTAAAGAAAGGCCTTCAATACATTCGACGTACCTTTTCTCAATTCGTTGTTATCACTGCTGATGCGGATGGTCAGCACCACGTGGGTGATATTAAAAAAATGGCGCAGGTTTACGGCCGTCACCCACGTAGGTTGTTGCTTGGCGCGCGAACATTTGAAAACAAAAATGTTCCTCTTCGGAGCAAATTTGGAAATGTTGTGACGAGAAAAATATTTTCTCTCATAAGCAAGCAGTCGCTTCATGACACTCAAACGGGACTGCGGGCGTTCGATCAAGATCTGATTGATTTTATGATGAACGTTCCAGGTGAACGGTTTGAATACGAGATGAACGTATTGCTGGCGGTTAGTAGGGAAGGGATCGTGATCGTCGAGCTACCCATCAAAACGATTTATGAAAATAATAATGAAAATTCTCACTTTCAGACGGTAAGAGATTCGTGGTCTATCTATAGGGAGATCATCAAATTTGCATCCTCATCCATTATCTCTTTTATCATTGATTACGCGACATTTATTGTACTGCTCAACATGACTGATTCTTGGGCGCTTGCGAGTAGTGTGACGTTCGCAAATATAGCAGCAAGAGTAATAAGCGCAAGTTTCAATTTCACCATGAACAAACACTTTATCTTCAAGCACAAAGGGAGTCTTGCAAGGGGATCCTTTTCCTATTTCCTTCTCGCGAGCGGTATCCTGATAGGGAATACGATCCTCCTCAGCATTTTAACAGGAACCTTTGCTCTCAATCCGTACGTTTCAAAAATTGTGACAGAAGTTTCCCTTTTCTTTATTAGTTACGTCATACAGAAAAATATAGTTTTTTCAGAACAGACTGTTGCTTGAATATGAAAAAAATGACTATTATAAGTTTTATACTCATGCTCGTTGCCTCATCGACGTATACGCTCTTAGATACATTTGTATTTGAGCAGCATTATGGAACGGTCAGTAGCAGTGTCGCTTCGACGGAATCATCTGACGACAGTGCGGCCGCGAACAGCACTTCAACAACCACCGCCGTTAAGACGTACACGGAAAATAGTACAACTATATATGTTGCCGATATTTATTTAGGTGCAGGACAAACGATCCAGACAGCTCTTGCTAGTAATACATACGGAAAGAACGTGACAGATACGACTTCAAATATAGCTTCGTCCGTCGATGCTACGGTAGCAGTCAATGGTGACTATTATGGGGCACGGAATAATGGCTACGTGATTCGAAACGGCGAGTTGTTAAGATCTACCAAAGCTGGGGATGACCAAGAGGATTTGGTGCTTTGGGAAGATGGTACGATGTCGATTATCACGGAAAGTAACTACACGGCCCAAGAGTTGCTTGATAAAGGAGCATTACAGGTCTTATCGTTTGGTCCGGGATTGGTTATCGATAGTAATATCAGCGTCACGGCGAACGATGAGGTCGGGCAAGCTATGACGAGCAACCCGCGGACCGCAATTGGCTATATCGGTGATAATCATTACGTATTAGTCGTGGCTGATGGCAGGACTTCTGAGAGTGAAGGCTTGACCCTGCTAGAGCTGGCAGAGTTCATGCATGGCCTGAGTGTACAGCAGGCATACAATCTTGACGGAGGAGGCTCCTCGACAATGTACAGCGACGGCAAAGTAGTAAACAACCCAACAACAAATGGATCAGTTATAACCCAAAGAAGTGTGAGTGATATTCTTTATGTCAAATAGCGTTAAAAAACCTCTCTATATTTACATTGCCATCACTATTACTTGTGGGTTGTTCAGTTTCATCTACGAACATTTTTCGCACAATGTATATTCAAATTTTATAGTGTATCTTTTCGTTATCCCATTGGTTTTGGGAGTGGTTCCACAATTGGTTGCCCTGATATATCCAAAATTAGCTGTCGGTGGTTCATGGCAGAAGACGATGCATAATTTTGCTATCGCGACCCTTACTGCGGGTGCAATTTTGCAAGGCATTGTCGAAATCTATGGTACATCAACTACCTTTACCAGATACTATTTTGAAATAGGTGTCGCTTTATTAGCTTTAGGTATAGCGATGTGGATAATAAGGTTGCGACAAGCTAAGTAAGGATGGCTGGGTAGTTGCGAAGTTCGTCCACTAGGGGAAGTCATCAGCATTTGTTAATTTGGTTCTAACTTCATACAAAATCCTGTGCCAATTTTAGTTACACATCAAAAATAGATTTCTTATAGAAATCTATTTTTGATACGTGAGAAGAAAGGGGTTAATCTATATCTAGACAGTGACTGCAACGCGAGTGATGCAAAAGTATGGCTTTAGGCTATTGTATGTAGCGGATTATCTATTTTACTGCTGAAACATTGACCGTGCACGATTGATTTGGGCACCTCGATGCAAAGCGAGACGCTCGATTACAGATATAGTGATATTTATCACACGTTTTTGTAGTCATAAAATATAATCTAGGAGCATTAATAACAGTACGGAGTAATGAATACAAACCATCCGTAGTATAAGTAAGGAGAAGTTACGTGCAAAACCAAGTAGATAATATGTCAGGATTTCTCAATGAATTCCTTCATCAAATAGTAAATAGTCTTCCGGGAATTATTGGAGCATTATTAATCCTACTCGTAGGGTATATCGTTTCAAAAGTCGTTGCAGGTATTATCAAGAAAGCTCTTGATGCGGCGAAATTGAATTCACATTTGCATGCTGGTAAAGGTGGCAACCTGATTCAGCGCGCATTTCCTGACCCAGCAGGTGTCATCTCAAAAATTGCTTTTTGGCTCTTATTCTTATTTACAGTTTCAATGGCTGTTTCTACCCTTGGTATTCCAGCCCTTGTCAACATTGTAAACGAAATCTATGCTTACCTTCCGAATGTTATTGCTGCCCTCGCTATCTTCTTAGTAGCTGGTGCGGTATCTGGTGTAATTGCAACATTGGTTACCAATGCAATGGGTGATACTCCTACGGGTAAAGTTGTTGCTACGGCTGCTCCGCTCGTTGTGATGGGACTTGCTGTATTTATGATTCTCAATCAATTAAAAATTGCTCCAGAAATTGTAACGATTACCTATGCAGGTATTGTTGCTACGGCAACGCTTGCCTTTGGTCTCGGTGGTCGTGATGCAGCAAGTAAAATGTTTATGGGATTGTATGAAGCCGGACAGGAAAATAAATCTGCCGTTGCATCAGACTTCAATCGTGGCGCGGCTAATGCTAAAGACAAGGCACATGAATTAAAAAATCGAGCTCAACGCGCACAATAAGCTGCTGTATAAGCAAAATTAAAACAGGCTCGCCGATCGGCGAGCCTGTTTTATATATTCATTCTTTAGCGCTTACTGCTTTGATCAAGGTCTATCTGCTCTTTACGAACTTGATCATTGATCTCTGTTTCGCCTTCAACTACTTCTTTGCTGACTTTAACTCGTTCAATTGGAACAACCTTCTTTTCGACAACGGGAACTTCGGCTGTGAGTACGATTTCATGCTCTTCCTCAGTAATATCACCACCGTTCATGGCAGCTTCTCGATTGTCGTCTGTAATAGGTTCTCGTTCGAGACGAACTTCTTCATGGGCAACTGGAACGGTCATATTAACATCTTCTACGACAACATATTTGCGTAACTTCATGCGTCCAGTTTCTTCGACTCTTTTGCCAACATTTAGTTGTTCTTCGGAACGGGTCATGGCGTCATCCGTGTCTGGACCGCTCGCGTCATGTCCTTCGTCTGCTATGTTTGTTTCAAAGTGACTATCATTGAAGTAGTAAGCAGAAAGGGCTTGTACTTCTTCATCTGATATCTCTTCATCATTTTCTACAGTCGGAGCATTTTTTATTTGCTCTTCGCTGACTGACAGAACGATACCATCTTCATTTTCTGTCGCACCGTCAACAGGAGCAAAGTTGACTTTCGACCCAAATATACCTGACTTGATTGTGATCCATTGAGCCTTTTCGCTCTCGACGTCAAGATAAAGATCAACAATTGTCCCTATCTTATTGCTCGTATTGTCATACGCGGTCATGCCCAGCCAATTGTCGTAATTCGCCATATTCTTTCCCTCTCTTATAAGTAAATAATGATAACGATAATAATCGTAGTATTGATTTATACGAACGTTATCATTATTAAGTATGTATAAAGATACAATATTATTCTGTAAGCTATCTCACACAACATGTTCTTAACAACAATAAAAATATTTCCTTCACTTGCAGCAGACATGCAAAATATAACCGGGGTATCATCTAATCCGTTAATTTAGTTATAACTTCATATAGAATGTTGCATCAACTTTAGTGATACATGAGAATAGATCCCAAATAGGATTTATTTTAATATGTCGAGCTAAAACACCGTCACGCTTCAGTAAATATCAAGCTTTATTGACCGTTCCAAGTTGATAGTACGCGAAGCGAGCCCCAAGGTATATGTGTCATATCAAAGTAATCGTATGTCAAACCTGCTTCAGCATAGATTGTGCCTGGATTAGCGTCTGTCTGATATTCAAAAATAAATCCTAATCGTGCACCACCTTTGTCTCCAACGTATGCTCCATATGTTTGGAGCGCTCTTGCAATTGTTTTTTCAGCATTTGTTATTCCGCTAATTGCATCAATGTTGATAGTTGGATCAAGCTGGATACGACTTCCTTGAGGTATTGGTGTTGCTACTCCGCCGGCATTATTGCCATCACTTTTACTTGCTGGATATCTAAAACTGCCTGAACATATGTCTGATGATACAAACAATGCATGATTTATCTCGCCTGCTTGGATTTCACTTGCTCGGATCACTGCTCCGTAGCGTGATAGGTTCGTAGCAGTAGACGAACCTGCTATTTCACGACCATCACCATCAAGTGTCGCGAGTCCTCCATATGATGCTTGCCAACGACCACTAGTCTTCTTTGCTTGCCATAGGGAAAACACTTTATTGGTCGTAGGATCAGCGACTGCAAGATGTCCATCTCCAGGGTCGCCATAGGTTGTCGTAAGTGAGGGGGCAATGGTACCATCGGGAATTGGCATGGTGCTTGGTGCAAAAGGATCGCCCCACCCTGCCGTCATCTCCACGGCATATCGAGGAGTTGTACCTGTAACGCCAGCCGGACCTATAAGTGTGACGCCATAATCATGTAAGGAGCAACTATGCTTGCCAGTAGCCAGATATCCAGCCCAAGTTAAGGAATTTGGATCGATAACGGGTCTACTTGGAATCGGATCCCACATCCAATCTGCTTGTTGGAAGTATGTACGGTTTTGTGTGTTGGCCGGTATATTAAAATTGTCAAAAACAGCGAAACCAGGGTTGGTTTCCGAACCCCAAAAGCCAGAAAACAACTGTATTATGATAGAGTCAACTAAAAGGTTATTGAGTATTTTGCTACGATGGACAGTCCATGTTCGTGAGTTAGTTGATGTCTCCCAATACACCGTACCTTCAGATTCGCGAATACGCCACCAGGTATGAACCGATGGACTATAAACTACTGTAACGTCAGAGTTGACTCCAGCGATTTTCTCTCGAAGAATCAGATTTGGGCCTTCTTTGGTTATTTGAATTTCATTATTATCTGAGACTTTCACGCTTAACGTTGCAGAAGTTGAGCCCGTACCAGTAGCTGGCATCGCAAGTGCCTCTATCGTAACCGATGATCCTGTCAAGTTATATCTAGATAAACTATATAGTGTTGTATACGATGATAGGCAAGCGATTGAGAGACGGCCATCTGCGACGCTAATGTCAGGACCAAAACCTACCCATTTTGTAGAATCAGCGCTGGCAAAATTATCAATTAGTGTGTCTGATAGCTGCAACGACGAGATGATACGGTATGATGCCGCTTGCTGTAGCCTTCTTGCTAATCTACTCATTAGATTTTTTTACCATTACCATAATCATATAATTTAATATGATAGAGAGTCAATCTAAACCGTCACACATATGTAGAAACTGAATACTGTTTAACTTTTATAGATAACGAGTGCGATGATTTAGAAGAATAATATTGAGCTTGTTGCGAAACTTGTTCACTAGCGGGGCCATTAAAATCTATTAATCTGGTTCTAAATTTGCATATAGCGTTGTACCAAAATGATTATGCAGAAAGACTTCTTGGGAAGTCTTTTCATTACATGTATAAATGTACGGCTGTCATGATAATAATTATGAATATAAAAAATAATAATTGTCGAGATGTCGATGATTATGCTTGTAATCGTCGACATTGGAACGGTTCATTTCTTGCGTAGTAATTCCCCGGCAGTAACTGAAAAAAACAACTAAATTCTGCGCCATCTGTTTTCAGCTTTAGTAGAGCAGGGACATGGAGGCAAGGGCCGAGTAATGAAACGTCTATGGCGCTATTTAGTGACGTAAATTTAAGATTTAACTCTTTTCTTCTGTTAACTTGGTCTTAACTTTATAGGGTGCCATACCGAATTTAGTTATAAATATAAAAGACTGCATAGGCAGCCTTTTATATTTGCATATATCTACAAACGGATAAAAGAGTTTTTTAAAATAATTTGTATCATATGTAGTATATGCAAAAGATCTGCGCCACCTTAGGGAGAAAAAACGAAAAATATATTAAATCATTTATATACATCATCATCAATGGTAAAGTAGGTGAGGTATTACGACCAACGCACTTTTACACGAGAAAGAGAGCTACCCTAATGGCATGCTCATAGCCCGTCATTTCAGGACCATCCCCCGACATGATTTGGAGACAATCATGGTATCACGAAAGCGTTCCAGAGTAGTAAGATTGACTAGTGCATTCATTGCTGTGCTGCTCATTTCTTTAATCACTGCAGTCCCTGCCGATGCGGCAGTTGCCTTCCGAAAAGTCACATTAGACATCAAGGTGACCAATCAGTCGGTAATGGCTGCCGTAAAGGTGAAGGCTAACCCCAAGACAAAAGTCAACGACTACGGTATTGCACTCGAACGTGGCAATACTCGGCTCAAAGACTTGGTCAAAAAGACTGACGTCACGATCAGCAAGACTGGCACTACCATTAGGATGGCAAAACCAGTGAAGCTGAAGCCAGGCAAATACACCGCCTGGGTGTACGTCAACAAGCCCGGATCTGCGTGCAAGTGTGTGTGGAAACGAGTCGGCTCATTCAAGACCTTCATCATCAAGCCAGCTGGACTTGCTGGTGAAGTTCAGGCTGCACCGATTGGCGACGTTCCGGGGTTCAGGCAGACTTTTGTCGAGAACTTCAAGACGGCAGCTGTACCTGGCAAAGCATATAGCGTCTACGACAAATCAATCGTGGGCTATGGCAATGTGAGTCAATACAGGGAAGCTAATGTATCCGCGCATCACGGGGTACTAGATCTGAATATCCCTGGATCGTCCGCAAAAGTTAATCCTGGTACAGGCGCAGCAGTAATTTTTGGGCCGCCTGAAAGTGTATGGGGTCAGAAATACGGCAGGTTCGAAATTCGGTTCAAAGTCGTAGGTGGACGCGGTACGGGAGCAGCATTTATGCTGTGGCCGAGCGACAGACCGGGTTGCCCTGGCGGGTGTTGGAGCGATGGTGAGATCGACTTCCCTGAAGGCTGGTTTAGCAGCAATATCAAGCTGTATCAGCATACGATCACAAAGTGTGAAGATCGTGGATACGTATACTGTGGCAACTACGTCTCCAAAGATACAGGGGTGAAATGGGACGGCTGGCACACTGCTTCTATAGAGTGGAAGCCGAAGTCACTCAGGTATAGACTTGATGATAAGCTCATCCACACCGAGACGAACATCAAGGAGATTCCAAAGATGAAGGAGCGGTGGACACTGCAGGTGGTGGACGCCCAGCATGGCAGTAAGCATGCCCCGGGCCATGTTTACGTGGACTGGGTGAGTAAGTATTCGTTGAAATAAATTTCAAGCTGAGATGTCTGTCTGAGTAAGGGCGCGGGGCTAGTCGGCCCGTCATGTCGTATACCACAAAGGTGAGGGTGTCGCTGTTTCAGGATAAAGTCCTGATCGCGGCACCCTCACCTTCTTTATATTTAGATAAATAATGCATTACTTAGTTGAGCATAATATCGACAAAACAAATTTTTTACCTTCTCACAATTTGGTTTTAAATTTACATATCGTCTATAGCGGATTATATGTTAATGCTTATTTACGCATAAAATCTCTTTTAGATATCTTCACTTAATTCATGAATTTTACTAAGCTTAACTTTACTATTTCTCTTACCACGCTGTTTGCTCTGACGAATCTTTTGGATATTTTTAATAGATAATTCGGCAAGTTCGTGCTTCATTTTTAAATAATTGGTGTAATGCTTTGCGTCTAAATTGCCATCAGCGAGTGCTGCGTTGATGGCGCAGCCTGCTTCGCTGGTGTGTCGACAATTCGTATATTTACATTCGGTGGCAAGCTCAGCGATATCATCATAGTTCGCATCGAGCTCTTCTTCGGTCCCCCAGAGCTGCAGTTCGCGTATACCCGGGGTATCGATGAGGATGCCGCCATTTGGTAATATAAATAGCTCCCGATGAACCGTCGTATGCTTGCCCGTTGCATCTGACTCTCTGATAGTGTTGGTGGCTTGTGCGTCACGTCCAAGCAGTTTATTGGTCAGTGTCGATTTACCGACACCAGAAGAGCCAAGGAGGATTGCGGTTTTAGCAGGGAGGATACGTGCTGCTATTTCTTCTATTCTAGAACCTTCCGTAGCTGTTGTGACAATGATGGGCACTAAGAGCAGGTTTAGCTGGTCGATGTAGGATTGGACATCATCTGTTTTGTCGGCTTTATTTAACACAATGACTGTTTCGATCGAACTCACCGATAATTGGTATAAAAACCGCTTGAGTCGTTCGACACTGAAATCATTATCAAGCGCAAGGAGCACAAAGGCGATATCCACATTAGCAGCAATGATCTGCTTTAAGGTTCTTTTGCCAGCGACTTTGCGGGCGATTTCATTTGCACGAAAGACTACCGATTCAACCGTTGTATTGTTATTGTCCGAAATAGTCACCGACACCCAGTCGCCAACTTTTGGTGTCTTTTCTCTATCTGTATAATGAGCAAGTTTGCCGGATAATTCTGCAGTAACGATTTTCGGGGTAGCAATCTTTAATGAAGTGCCAAAGTCAGCGATTACTCGAGCCGGTTGGGTGCCAGTAATGCTCATCTCATCCCATGATTGTTGGTGTGTTATTGTCCACCCGAAGTCTGCAAGGCTATTCATTGTTCTTATTATGGTATGTTTGAGGTGAATAATTGGCTACCGGTAATGAGACATTACATCAAATTGACCATTGGTTCCACGAAGAGAGCTAAATCGATAATATCCCCGATCTGAACTAACATCGCTAGTGCGGTGGCCAACAGGACTGGTGATACTGGCCGTCGTTGAATTGTTTCGTTTTGCCGATGCGGCAATCACGTTTGGCGCACAGGTACTACACTGGTAGGTCCATACATACATGCCAGCCGGAGCATTGTATGTTTGCGTACCTCCGCCCGTATTTACGGTTATGGTTGCGGGGGCGGTTAAGAATGATAAAACCTCTATATGGTCGCGTACGGTCGACCTACTTCCTCTGGTGCGTTGAACATCTGGCTGTGTTTGTGGGCCGGTTGTCGCAGCATCCAGTGTTTGTGATCTATGGGAAAGATAGAGGCAATCTCTAGTGATAGGTGGGAATTGACCTGTTTTCCATTTTGTAATGTAATAACTACCGATATCTAAAATGCACCACCCATTCGCGGCCGAAGGGGCGATAGGTGTTTCGGAAAAATCATTGTAGGTTACGAGCTGGACATAGTCAGGATCTTCATTTATGACCTTTGTCCACCCCGCTCGTTGCGCTCCAGTATTGAGTGCTTCATCAAAAATCGGACCGCCATTGCCATACCGTATGTCTTGTGCGCAAATTGGAGAGAAAGACTTGTCACCACGAGCTTGAGCGGTTGCGGTTTGATTGGAGGCAGCAGCGATAGGACCAGGATCTGCTCCGTATCCCCACGAACCTGAACCCCATTGTAAAGGTGTGAATGCAGGGTCACTCGAATAGCTCCAGTTGAGATAGCATGGCATATATGCGATACGGACACCCCAGGTTGTTTCCAGTTCGTTAAATAAGTCTGTCATCCACTGAGCTTGCGAGCTGACATTGATAGGGTTGGGCCCTTCACCTTTAAATGATGAGATGACGTAACGGCCGTCAGCTAGGCGCCAGGCACCCTTTTGGGGTAAAGAGCCTTTAGCTCCAGTTAAAATGTATTTACGGATTGCATCAGCTGCGACTGATATGGTGGCCAGTCGTGTTGCGCCATTCATATCAATCATTGGTACGACTTTGAAGCCGTTGTTCAAATCATGTGCAACCTGCACCATTTTCATATAGCGATCATGGTTGCTGCCGCTTACCCCTAAGAGGTCACACATCCAACCATCGATCCCGCCAGCCATCGCTTGTTCGATATCCCATTGGCTGTCTTGATAAAGCCAATCTCCGGATAACTGAGGACGGGTGAGGGGACGATCACGAAACATACCTCCCTGAAGTTGATCGCCATTGGTGGTATAGCCTGGATTATTATAATAACTTTCATATTGTTGCGTCGAAAGAGGCTCATTACCCCACGATCGAGGATAAGGGCCAAAATAATGTGCAAACACTTTTTTGGATGATGTCTGCAGGGCGGCATAGTTCATTTCCCATGCCAGGCCTTCTGTATAAGCTTCCGGCAATTGTATAGATAAGGATGCTCCTTGTAGTCTTCGTGCGAAATGACTCATAACCTAGTCATTGTAAAGGAATGATAGGGTTTACGATAGCTTATGATCATATATAAATACGTCAATAGTTGCATATTGTATTGCGAATATGGAAATAAGCTTACAATCTCCTTTCAGTAGGGTCCTCGATAAGAATGTTATCCAATTGGCTATCTCATTACGTACGTTCAGACGTAACAAATATTTTTTACAAACTCTTTTCATTGACAAAGTAGAATGAAATATATACCCTAGGGGGGTATAAGGAAATAGAAAATGAATCACGATCATATGAACCATGAACACCGTGCCCATAGCGGGGAGCATTCAAATCTAAATGCTATGGCAGCGAGTGCAACGCTGCATTGTCTGACAGGGTGTGCGATCGGCGAAATCGCCGGCCTCATCGTTGGTACTGTCTTAGGACTTGGTACGCTGGCGACGATAATCATCGCCATTGCTCTTGCGTTCGTATTTGGATTTACACTCTCAACGTTGCCGCTATTGAAGGCGGGGGTCGGGTTCGGTGCGGCTTTGAGCGTTGTTGCAGCAGCAGACACCCTTTCTATTACGACGATGGAGATTACGGATAACGTTGTCATGATGCTTATTCCTGGTGCTATGAACGCAGGCCTGGTGAATCCTGTTTTTTGGATCAGTATGCCGATTGCGCTAGCTGTAGCCTATGCTGCAGCCTACCCAGTCAATAAATACTTACTGACAAAGGGTAGGGGCCATGCGCTCGTTATGAAATACCACGAAGGACACAATCATTAAGGAGCCAACATGACAACAACCCATACACACGGATATTATGACAATAAAGAGCTTGTTTTGAAGCGGCTCAAACGGGCCGAAGGGCAGGTGCGTGGTATCGCTCGTATGGTAGAAGAAGATACGTACTGTATCGATGTACTGACGCAGGTATCTGCTGCGCGAGCGGCACTTGATAAGGTCGCCATTGAGCTCATGCGGGACCACGCCAAACACTGCATGACTCACATTACCGATGAGGTAGAACAAAACGCAAAAGCCGATGAGCTTGCACATGCAGTCGGCAGGATGCTATCAAGATAAGGAGGATATATGGAAACGAAACCACTAGTATACGGATTGATTGGATTTTTCTTGGGCGGGTTACTTGTATCGGTAGCGGCAACTACTTTTGATGCACCCAAAGCAGAAGAGGCCGCAAATAGGTCTATGAGCCAATTGATTGAAATTCCTCAGCACAAACAAGGAGACAAAGATTTTACGTCTACAAAGATAGAGAAATATGACAAAGCATCGTATTTATACAACTAGCTTCGCAAGTGTCTATCCGCTCTACGTTGCAAAAGCAGAGAAAAAAAGCCGAATAAAGGCTGAAGTAGACGAAATAATCCGGTGGTTAACGGGATATAGACAACAAGAGCTTGAAGTACAAATCGAAAAACAAGTAGATTTTGAAGCGTTCTTTGAGGAGTGTCCCCGACTCAATCCTTCGAGGGTTTTGATAACAGGCGTGATCTGTGGTGTACGGATAGAGAACATCGAAGAGCCAACTATGAAAGAAATTCGCTACCTTGATAAGCTAATAGACGAGCTAGCTAAAGGGAAAGCAATGGAGAAAATACTGCGTAAGTAAAAACAACCTTTTAGATTACAGGAAGATTAACGCTTTTACTGAAAATTACTTTGGTTTGTATTGGCCATGAAATCCTGAAGCCACTTAAGCCAAAAACTTCCTGCCGCGGGCGCGTTTTCACCGTAATAATTCGAAAAGAATGTTGAGCCAGGGTCGTTGCCGTCAGACTCGCCGACCATTTTGATATAGAGATAGGCGGCACAATTCGGTCGATCTGACGGAGTACGTGGAGATAGTCCAGCGCCTCTTCCGGGAGGATTGCACCATTCTTTTTGTGCGTTGAGCCATGGTGACGCGGCTGTGCCAAACGCTGATGTCAGCGGTCCATTGCCATTTCTCGAAGTATCAATAATATACTTCTTTCCTGCCACACCGCGGTTTACGAGTTGTACGAGAACGGATTCCCCGAAAGACGCCATGCTTGCATTCGATTCAAAATTACTGACGTTCAAAGTAAATCCTTCACAAGCGGCTATATTGGCTGAAATGAGGAGGTCGGCTGCTGTAGAAGGCGCTAGCCAGTGAGAGCAGTCGATATATGCTTTTGCATTCGGTCCACTCTTTAGTATGGCAACTGCTTTAGAAAGCGTATCGAGGCGCTCGGCTTTGGCACTGTTAGATAAATTACTTGCAAGTCCAAGGGCATCTGGCTCTAAGACATACCAGACTGATTTTGATCCAGCTCCATTTTTGATACTGGTTACCCAGTTGAGATATGATGCTTGATCGGCAAAGCCACCAGAAGAATATCCTCCAGTATCTCTGTTTGGTATAGCGTACACGGCGAGAAGCAACGTTTTTGTACCCGCCTGTGATGCATAGCCAGACACTGTCTGCTGCGGATTTGCAATCCAGTCTCCAATCCAAGATGCAATAGGATATTTTGCAAGTGGAGCAAACTCAGGGTGGGTGGCGACGTAATTATCTAGTTGCTGAGGACCGCGCCAAAAATTCAAGGTGTCGATGGAGGTTTTTGTAGGTACCGCTTGATGTAGGCGACGAGTAAAAGGCATGCTTGTATCATACAAGCGACTCACAACCATGTCGATAGAGCTTAACCTAGAGTTCTCTTTAAATATGTTGTCATCTGTTCTTTTCGTGCATTATTTCACTGAGCCTAATGCGCGAATACGATTAAATGGAAACATAAAAAGAGGATGCATATGACACAACACGAATTACTCACCGCATGGCTACGCGATGCACATAGTATGGAAAAAGCGCTAGAGGATTTTGCCAATAAGGCTATAAGCAATTTTAGCAATAACGAAACAAAGGAAAAGTTAGAAGCCATAAAGCTGCAAAGTAGCGCGGCACAAACCGAACTAGGCGCTCAGCTTCAGCATATGAATGAAAGCACGTCAGACGGCAAAGATTTCTTAGGAAAAGCAATCGGTTTTCTCGGTGGTGCTGGATCGAGTTTATATAAAGATGATGCGGTTAAAGACATGCTCGTTTTGCATGGCGCATTTCATTTTGCCCACGCCAGCTACGCGTCGCTTGCCCACGCCGCTGAAATATCCAGTAAAACTGAGTTGCAGGCTTTGTGCCACCAGTTGGCGGAAGGACGCGAAGCTGTTGCGTCTTGGGCATTAGAAATGATACCAGTCACGACAGAAGAAGCGCTTCGGGAAGCAGGTAAGTCATAGACAATTTTTGTGAAATCATAATAATGAGGAGGTAGTAGTGGAAAAACAATCGTCTTTTACCATTGGGTCGGCACTTTTAGTATTGGCTGCAGCTGGTTTTTTGCAGAAACGAAAACATTTTTTGTGGCTCATGAACGTTGATACAGCTCATAGCATTATCCGCATACCGTTGGCGGCGCTTTTGTTTTATGGTTCGCAAGCAGAATTAAAAACCACAAGAAGTATTCTCCTAGGAACAGGAATCATATACATACTCATAGGAGCGGCCGGTCTCAAAGACCGAACCGTCGGCGGGCTACTCCCATCAAAGCTTACGGGTGTTGATTTTGTGTATCACTTTGGTGTTGGTGCTATAGCGCTCTGGCTTGGGGGCCGTACTGGTCGTATGTTAAAGCCGTAGAATACCTACGGCTTTAACACGATCTTGAACGCATTATCCTGCTTTTTTTGGAAGATTTCATAAGCACGTGGAGCCTCATCGAGTGAAAGGTGATGCGTTGCGAAATTGTCGACGTCAAACAAGTTATCCTCAACTAAGAGAGGTAATATCTCATTGGTCAAAAATGGTGCATTTGCCTGACCCATACGTATTTGAATTTGTTTATCAAATAACGAGTCAAGCGATATGGGGTCAGCTTGTCCAGCATAGACACCAGAAAGAGAGAGTGTGCCACCACGGCCAACAAGTTCGATGCCGGAATGAAGCGCAAAGAGACGATCCATGCCTGCTGTCGTAAATACCTTTTGTGCTAATGGTTTTGGTAAGAGACCAGTCGCTTGTTGAATAGCTTTAACATTTGGCGAACCGTGCGCCTCCATACCGACAGCTTCGATAACGGCCTCAGGAGCTTTTCCACCGAGTTGGTCACGAACCGCTTGAGCAAGTGCTTGCTGATCGCCTTCGTATTCTCGAACATTAAGTGCTGTCACGCCGTGAGCGGCCGCGCGAGCTAAGCGCTCAGGTACAAGGTCAATCCCGATCACTTCTCGCGCTCCCATGTGCTGAGCAATTCGCGTTGCCATTTCACCGATTGGACCGAGCCCAATGACGGCAACGGTGCTATTTTGAGGTATATTCGCGTACTTTACGGCTTGCCACGCTGTAGGAAGGACGTCCGAGAGATAGAGAAATCGGTCATCTGAAGGACCTTCAGGTATTTTTTTCGCCATAAAATTAGCGTGGGGAACACGGAGGAATTCAGCTTGCCCACCAGGAATATGGCCGTATAGTTTTGTGTAACCAAAAAGTGCAGCGCCACGATTATGTTCGCGAACCTGGGTTGTCTCACACTGTGTCGTGAGTCCTTTTTTACACATTGCACATTCACCGCACGCAATATTGAATGGGATGACGACGCGATCGCCTGGCTTTACATTTTTAACTTGAGACCCGACTTCTTGGACGATGCCCATTGGTTCATGACCCATGATGTCGCCCTTTTCCATGAATGGTGTCATGACTTCGTAAAGATGGAGGTCCGATCCACAAATGGCAGACGAAGTAATTTTGATGATAGCATCCGTTGGTTCCTGAATTTGAGGATCAGGCACTTCTTCTACGCTTACGGTACGCTTGCTTTGCCAGGTAACAGCTTTCATATAACCTCCATTATTGTCGTTGCTTTTTAGTGTCTTCTTCTAGCTTACTGATCTCAGAGGTAGAGACAATGAAAAAATTCACACGATCAAAACAAGGCATAAATATTATGCAGCACACTCCTTGTCGTATTAAGAAAAACACCGACATGATGTCGGTGTTTTTCTTAATACGTCTAGTTACTTATGGCTGCGGAACTTCATCATCGCCATCTGTGTCAAAAGCGTCGCTCGAAGGCTCTGTCTCGTCACTCAATGGAGCGTCGTCCTCTTCGTCTGACTCTTCATCATCCTCTTCAAGCTCTGCAGATTCGTCTTCACTGTCTAATAATTCTTCATCATTCTCACTCGTGTCGGCATCATCTTCGTCTTGTGCTGTATTCAAAGCACCATCATCAAATGAAGTGTCATTTTGTGAGTCAAATTCTCCGCTAACTGGCAAATGTCCGTCAGCCTGTGGGTTACTCGCTGTGTTATCTGGATTCATATTTCTCCCTTCGTTTAGTAAGTATCAGTATGAAGCGAAAACCATGTGTGGGATATGACATATTTCACAGTTATCTTTTTTTGTCGTTTGAAATTGTGATAATTTTCATAGTTTTCAGTGAATATTCAGCACATACTAGAAAGGTACATAACAAGTAAAGGAGAGACAGTATGGCAGACGAACAGTACAACAGCAACGACTCATATCACTTACGACGCGAGGCACGTGACGCTCACTCAAATTCGCAACTTGCTAAATGGCTTTCAATCATTGCTCTTATTACGGCTGCAATTGCCCTCGCCGTAGCAGCAAGTGCTCTCAACAAAGCTGGGGAAGCTCAAAGTACAGCAAACCGTGCAATGGAGACTGCAACTACCCGCACGCAATAGTCAGTATTTTACATGAAGTAATTAAAAACGCCCTGATGGGGCGTTTTTAATTGAGATTGTATTAAGGACATAAAACTATTGTTTATTTTGTAGATTCGCGTAGAGTATTGAATAAGACGTAAGCGGTATTTATCTCTAGGGGTAGAAGCTGAATGTTGAGAATCTAATCGAAACTCCATTAAGCTATGGTAAATGCACCTCGCGTCCTAGTTGCTGGGTGTTGTGCTACGTGACATAGGCTCCGTAGTGCTTCGCCCTATCACTTAGGCCTGCCTTCATGTATTTGGGGGCAGGCCTGCTTTTTGGCCTAGAATTTGCCATAACAAATGTGCTACAATGACCGCTGTTATGGCGAACGTAGCTCAGTCGGTTAGAGCGCTGGTCTGTGGATCCGGAGGTCGTGGGTTCAAGCCCCATCGTTCGCCCCAAGTAAAAACACTAGGTATCCTACCTAGTGTTTTTACTTTGTGAGATTTTTCACATTTTTGCTTTTTTAGCGCAAGCTCTTTGCTATACTAAAGATTAGTTATGCGTTACCATTATCATTCGGGTGTGAAAAAGAAACAGAGCGGAAAAGGAATGTGGGTGATTTTTCCTATCATTGCTCTTTTGGGTGGTGGATATATGCTTGTGAATACACTTGCTCCATCTGTTGAAATATTTAGTGAGCCGGCCGATGCGACAGCCAAACGACTCGTAGCCCAACAGCCAGCTCTGAGCGAAAATCGTTTGTATGTTCCAAAAGTAAATATTGATGTTGCGATTGTTGATATTAATGGCGATGAGGCGGCGGCTTTGGAAAAGGGCGCAGTTCATCGTGCGGCTGTAAACGGTAATCCAAAAGATGGTGGAAACTATGTGCTTGCCGGCCACCGCTTCCAACTCGGACTCCTTCCATCTCAAACGAGGAAAAAATCACCGTTTTACCACATTGATCAGCTACAAAAAGGCGATCAAGTGTATGTTGACTATGAGGGAACACGATATGCGTATGAAATCACTGAGCGAAAACTCGTCAAACCCGATGCGGTTGAAATTGAAGAGCGTACTACCGAATCACAACTGACGATTTATTCTTGCGAGTTAACTGGACCTAAAGATGGACGGGAAGTCGTTATCGCGAAACCTGTCGGTACGATTGCTTGGGTTGACGGCCAACCCAAGCTCAAAACACTGAACTAGATACTTGCCTCTTAAATATCTCGGAATGGCAGAATGTCTGCGCCTAATTCATTGAGACGGGCAGCAAGCTGCTCGTATCCACGGTCCATCTGGTAGACATTGCGAAGCTTTGAAACACCAGGTGTTGCGAGCATAGCAAGCAATACGACGACGGTAGGGCGGAGCGCTGGTGGTGCAATAACGTCGGCAGGTTTCCATTTCGTTGGTCCTTCGATGTAGACGCGGTGCGGGTCAAGTAGCTCGACGCTTGCATTGAGTTTTGTTAACTCTAGGAAATAAAGTGCACGGTTCTCGTATGACCAGTCATGCACCAGAGTCCGGCCTTTTGCAACGGTGGCGATAAGCCCCATAAACGGTAAGTTATCCATGTTAATGCCTGGGAAGGGCAATGCATGAAGTTTGTCCTTGGCGGCTTTCAAATGAGACGGCTTAATGGTGATATCAACGAGACGAGTCATCTCGTTACGTGCTGCATATTCTTTTGAAAGCTCGTATTGTAATCCCATTTCATACAGTGTCGCAAGTTCAAGCTCAAGAAATTCGATAGGAGCACGCTTGATGGTGATTTCAGAATGTGTGACGACTGCAGCTGCAATAAAGCTCATCGCTTCAATCGGATCTTCAGAGGGATAGTATTCGACGTCTTTTTTGATCGACTTAACACCTTTAATAGTAAGCACGGTCGTGCCAATACCTTCAATGTGTACACCTAATTTTTGCAGGAAGAAACAAACGTCTTGCACCATGTAATTTGGGCTTGCATTACGAATAATAGTTTTCCCTGGGTGAAGAGCTGCAGCCATAATGACATTTTCGGTAACGGTATCACCGCGCTCAGTTAAGACGATGGCTCGATCAGGCGACGCTGGAGTGATGCGTGCTTGATAGTAGTCAGTGCTTGGCTTAGCTTCAACGGTTAGGCCAAACGGAGACAAACCTGTCATATGGGGCTCAACGGTACGTTTTCCGAGGTTGCATCCACCAGCATATGGCAAACGAAAACTGGTGTACTGGTGCAAGAGCGGGCCCAAAAACATGATGACGGTTCGGGTTTTTTTGGCTGCCTCAACATCAATGTTTTCTAGCTTGAGACGCGTTGGGGGCGTAATGACAAGATCATTGGTACCTTCGAGCCACTTTGTCTTTACACCGATACTGTTGAGCACTTCGATAATGCGATTCACTTCTTCGATACGTGCCACACGACGAAGGGTGGTTGTCCCTTTGTTGAGCAGGGCTGCGCAGAGGAGACCAACTGCAGCGTTTTTACTGGTTTTGACCTCGATGCTTCCTGAAAGCTTTTTACCACCGTTTATCTCTAGATTAGCACCACTGGTGTTGAGGCTTACGATTTCACTGTCGAGCACTTCACCGATACGGGCAAGCATCTCGAGGCTGACGTTCTGTCCGCCTTTCTCGATACGATTAATAGCACTTTGTGATGTGCCGAGCGCAGTTGCTAGCTCAGCCTGGGTCATGTCACGCTCTATGCGTGTTTCTTGAATCAAATTTCCAATACGTTCTTTGTAAGACATGGGATGATTATATCACATACGATATATTTACAATAGTAATATGTACGATGGTATAGTAAATGCATGGTATAAAAACACTTTGTCTTCAGCCGAAATTATGTAAAAGAGGGGAATTGCCGTTATGGTTGATAAAGTAATTGAAGAACTTATTGCAGGGGAAGAAACGCGACAAAGAGATGGACTCGAGCTCATTCCATCAGAAAACTATGTCAGTCGGGATGTTTTGATTGCTCAAGGAAGTGTTTTTACAAATAAATATTCCGAAGGGTATCCAGGAAGACGCTATTACGGAGGACAGGAGTTTACTGATCAAGTTGAGCAACTCGCGATTGATCGTGCGAAGCAAATCTTTGGCGCCGATCACGCCAACGTGCAACCACATGCGGGTGCGCCAGCAAATGAAGCGGTCTATAGTGCGTGGCTAGAACCGGGCGATACAGTACTCGCAATGGACTTAAGCCATGGAGGACACCTCACGCACGGCGCACCGGTGACGCGTAGTGCCAAACTGTATAACTTCATCCGCTATAAGATGAAGGATATCTCAACAGGCGAGATTGACTACGATGAGCTTCGACAGCTTGCGCTCACACATAAACCAAAAATTATTTTGGCTGGCTTTTCTGCTTACCCTCGAGAATTGGATTACGAAAAGTTTGCTGCCATCGGTAAAGAGGTGGACGCACTCCTCATGGCTGATATGGCACATATCGCTGGTCTCATAGCGGGTGGCGTCGCTCACAATCCGTTTGATTATGGTTTTCATGTCATTACGACTACGACGCATAAAACTTTACGTGGCCCACGAGGTGGTCTCATCTTGTCCAAGGGTATCGTCGGTAACCCACTCAAAGCACCGGAGAAGACAATTGAAAATATCCCAACACTTATTGATCGGGCTATTTTCCCCGGTATGCAGGGCGGGCCGTTGATGCACGCGATTACGGCTAAAGCTGTTGCGTTTGGTGAAGCACTCAAACCTGAATTCAAAGACTATGCCGCACAAGTAGTGAAAAATGCGAGTGTCTTGGCCGATGCATTACAAGCACGTGGCTTCGTGCTGATCACTGGGGGTACAAGTAACCATCTTATTTTGGCTGATATCTATAAAAGCTTTGGGATCGATGGAGGCGTGGCCGAAAAAGCTCTCGATAAGATTGGCCTCACGCTCAACAAGAATGCTATTGCCGATGATCCGCTGCCACCGTTTCGTCCAAGCGGCATACGCCTTGGTACGCCAGCAATCACTACTCGCGGATTAGTAGAGTCACACATGGAGCAACTTGCGGAATGGATGAAACAGGCAATAGATGCGCGAGATGATGATGAAAAATTAGCTAAACTTCATACTGAGGTAATTGCTTTTGCTCGCCAATTCCCGCTTCCGAGCGATATCTAGAATATAAAGGACGGTGCTTTTGGTCGTAAGAACACCGACTCGGTCGGTATACGCTTGCTTATTTGCGAATTGTCGCCGAGCTGTCCGTCCGTATTGAGTCCCCAGCAATATGACTGATATCCGGCAATCGCACAGCCTCGGTTTGCGCCACCACCAATACCCGTGATTGTCTTGTCGAGCAATCCTGGATCTCCTTCATATACTGCTACCGGAACATACTTGGTGGAAGTCGTGTTGTCTCCTACTTGACCCGACCCCGAGTTGCCCCAGCAATATACTTTTGCATTTGCTAAAACACAGCTATGCTGTAACCCCACAACAATGTCTTGAATAGTTTTACCAGACAATACTCCATTTGTATAGACGGCGACAGGAACATTTGAATCGGTCGAGTTGTTGACTGCTCGTCCAAGCTGGCCGGAGTTATTATCGCCCCAACAATACGCAGCGCCGTTCGCAATAACACAGACGTGAGGGTAAGCTGGAGAGCCATTGGAGTAGCCGTCTTGGGATATAGCCGTAACTGTTTTTCCAGCCAAAACGCCGCCGTCATATACTTTAGTCGGAACTGTATATTTTGTATTGCTTGGTGAGTCACCGTTTCCTATCTGCCCAGCTTCATTCGATCCCCAACACCATGCTTGCCCATTGATAATGGCACACATATTGTATGATCGACTTCCCGACGTCGAGAGGGCCGTTGCGGTGTAACTTGTCCCAAGGTTAACTGTAGAAACAAGTGCTGGAGAAAGGACGTTGCTTGTTGTACCGACACCGGCTTGGCCTCTATCATTACGCCCCCAGCAGTATATTTTGCCATCAGCGATTGCGCATGAAGTGTTTCCAGAGCCACCGATGCCGGTGACGTTCTTACCGGCAAGGGCACCTTCCACCTCGACTGGTACCGGACTTGTCGTAGTTGATCCATTACCTAATTGCCCATTGCTGTTGTAACCCCAGCAATACACCTTGCCGTCGGCGAGCGCACAACTATGATATTGTGCCGAAAAGACGTCCGTTACCACTCTCCCGGCTAGTACGCCCGGTGCTTGAACAACTTTTACAGGTATAAGGGAATCGTCATAGGTGCCATCGCCCAACTGTCCGCCAAACGTTTCGCCAACATTGCTGTTTTTACCCCAGCAATACAATTCATTAGTGACAATCGCACATGTTTTAGAAGTACCACTGGCTGATACACTAGCTTTGTATGTCTTCCATTTGACTACTTGTTTTCGATTGACGGTCAACGTTCGCGCAATATTAGACGACTCGCCTCTGGTCTGTTCGAATGTTCCCGTTGCAACGATAATGATGGCTCCATCGCTTGTCGCTTCGAGATTCGTTACTTTAAAAGAAGTTCGATAGGTTCCATTCTTCATTACAAAATTCGGAGCAGAAGAGAGAGAATCTCCTTTGCAGTCTGTTTTCTGTGTTAACGGTTTTGTGGCTGGGTCTGCTTTTGTGACATTCCATGATTGGGCAAAATTATTTGCCGTTAAGCAGAAATTTGCATAGGTAATGCCGGCTTCAGCCGCCTCAGTAGCGACGCGATTCATATACTGATCATTCAAGCTATCTCGAATAGACGCGGTGCTCTGCATGAGCGAAAGACCGATTACCATAAGACCCACGCTAATAAGAAGTATAATTGGAAGCGTAAAACCTTGGGGATTGTCGCGAGTAGAGGAAAACATATGATTAGTTGGTCTTTAATTTAGTGTTTAGCTTTGATAGGCGTAATTTCGATGTATCAGTCATAGTTTTCCCGGATGTTTTTTTTGTGATGGTGACGCTAATTTCAGCATCAACGGCGGTAGTAACTAAATTAGGATCTGCACCAGTAGCGTACACATCTATAGGTGCGGTATCTGACTTGGATGCATAATAGGCGACAGTGAAATTTGATACGTCACGCGCCAACAACTCGTCGTCTGCTTTGCAACTGCTATGCTGGGCAGCGCCAAGATCTACAACTGAAGGACAACTTTGTTTTTGGTATTGTGGTTCGCAAGTTTGCGTTGCAGCGTCAACGATTCGACGACGGTATAAGTTGTTATTTTCTACAAAAAATATGACATTGTACTGCAGTACGTCATTAAAATATATATTCGTTGCATTGCATAATTCATCAAGTGGATTCCCTATAAAAACGGGTCGCCTGCTGCTATCAAGCGGATTTTTAGTAGTGCTGTAGGTTTTCAGGATGAGAACTCGTTTGGAGGCACCGCTGCCTAAGTAAGACCATTTATTTCCATTCGTGGTTGGCTTGTAGACGTCATTCATTGATGACGGGTCAAGCACGGGCAAAAAGGTAGAGCTTAATACAACATCACTCTCTATGTTTGTAATGGCGATTTGTCGATCGTAGGACATATTTATTTTTGTTCGTTCCATGTTGCTCGATTGAATCATGGCAAACAATGCATCAAACAAGACTAGGATTGTGAGAATGAGGATAGGAACAATAATCCCTATTTCTATGAGCGTAAAACCTGCAGTTGACTTGAATGATATCTTTTTCATAATTAATACCCCACATATGTCACATGATCAACGACGGTGGATTGAGGGCCATAAGTTACTTGTGATTCTATTCGTATAGGCTTTTTAACGTTATCTCCGTTGCACCCATATGTTGCCAGGGCAGTTACTTTGACCACTATAGGACTTGGAAGATTGCTCTCTGCTGTGGTCATGGTGATATTCTCCAGAACTTGACCGGTTGCATTCGAATTAATGACGGAATCGTTTGTATTACTTGACCCAGATGCGGTGCTGCAAACAAACCATGTTGGCGTAGAGCTCGCTGAAGCATATTTGCGCAAATAGCTATAAGCAAGATCACTCGCAGTAGCATTGCTTCGAGCGCTTGCTGAGGCGCTATTGACGGTAGTAAATAACATATAAAATGAAGTAGCGAATATTGCTGCAACGACGATCGTTACTAACATTTCTACTGCCGTAAAACCGAGATTGCTGGTAGGGGAAGACGAGAAACGTATCATTGCTGATGAAGGCTTTTGATTATTTGAATTGTATTATTAGCCTCGAGACGATAGTAGAGAAAAAACCGCGTACACAGATCAGTGGTACTGGTGCATAAATCCCATCCTCCAGATGCATTTGCCTTCAATGGTTGGTAGACATACTGCTTAATGCTAGGCGCCCCACCTGAGGCAGGGGTGCTCAGTGAAGTCGAGGTAGCTGCAATGACGCTACTTGTTGCTCCACCTGGTGACTGGGATGCTTCAGGCTTGAGTCGAGACATTGTATTAGATCGAGACGATATGTCACTGAGAAGCTTTGTCGTTGACGGGTAGCCAGGTCCACCAAGATCTTGATTGAGATATGCCTGTTCCAGGCGACGGGCGATACTTGCTACATCATCGCTTCGCTCGCTATCTCGACTACTTACTAAAAAGCTTTTCGGTGCGTAGAAAACAAGCACGGCTAAAATACCGATAATCATAATAGTGACGAGCATCTCGATAACCGTATATCCAAGTTCAGGCTGCGTAGAATGTTGCATAGTCGTTATAACAACTATACCGTAAAAGATGCATAATATTTATGCTTTTAACTGAAATGACCGAGGAAACGTATTTCTGGCTCGAGGCTAACGTTAAGCTTAGTTTTAACGGTGGTAATAATGTGTTGGGCGACGTCGTAAATTTCTTTTGATGTTGCATGACCGGCATTTTCGATTTTGAGTACATGCTGATGGTGAAGCCGGACTTCGCCCCAGCTTTGGCCACGTTGGAATCCTGCCGCCAACATCACGTGTGCGGCTGAAACTCGCGACGCCGTCCCGCCGTGAACTTGATTCATTTTTTTGAGCAGCTCAAGTGATTTTCCTGACTCATCGTAACTCATGATGCGTTCGGCCGTTTCAGCATCAACTAGAGGATTTCGGAAAAATGACCCCGCCGTTCGATCCGCAGTCTCATCTCGATAATCCCATAGCGAGCCGGCCGCCGCTCGTGCTTTGAGAATGGTTTCTCGTCTCCCTGAGAGTGTCCCAAGATCGAAATTATGCTCACGTGCCATGACTGCTGCGGATTCATACTCAAGTTCTTTTGTTGGTTTGTCCGATAAAGTGAATGCTGCACGTAAAACTGTGAGTGAGCGATTCGATTGCAATACACCCGACCGGCGGTACTGAAGATCCAACTCGGTCGCATTTATTTTCTGACAAGTACCTGTTGATAGGTCGCATACCTCTATCCATGCAAGCGTATCAGCAACCGCTTGACCGTAGGCGGCGATATTACCGACAACAGCAGCACCAACGCCACCAGGGATAGCGCTCATAAGCTCTAATCCCCATAGGTCAGATGCTATAGCGGTCGTAACAAGTTCATCCCACCACACTCCGGCATCAGCGATAAGTGTGTTTTCCTCCCGAGTTATTTTCCCGCTTCGGATGAGAAACGTTGTACCGCTCAATCCTTCGTCAGCGATAAGTGAGTTGCTCCCATAGCCGAGTAGCCAGAATGGTCCAGCTGTAGCTAGTGAAAATGCTTCATCGAATTGTGAAGTATCCTCGAGGATGATAGCGGTATCTGCTTTACCACCTGATTTAAAGGAGGTGAATGGTGAAAGAGGGTAGGAAGATTCTATGTGCATAAGTTTTGATAGGTATTTTACTTTGTACTAATTATTTTGAATACGAAATTCACCACTACTTGATGGGGCAAATCTTGATGTGTCAAAGTTATTTACTTGTGATTGCGCAACGGAAATAGCGATGATGACTAGTACGACATAGGCGATGACAAGCCCAATCGTTACCCAGAATATTGTTTTAGCCCATCTTTTGTCTCGTGCTGTAGCTACCAGGGCTCTGCCGTCTCCATCTGTTTTGACGCTAAAGTATACGATGAAAAAGTCAACGATAGCCCAGACATAACCCACTAATAGAGCAAGCAAACCAAGCAAAGAGATTGCAATTACATTTACGATTGCACCTAACAGCATCAGCGCGTAACCGCCGACGACGAGACCAAGACGGAGCCATCCTAGTTTTTTCTCTCCAAGATAGAAATGTCGAAGTCCGAGCAAACCAAACATGCAAGTGATCAGGAAAGTAACAAGGAAATTACGCGGTTCAGTTTGCGAGTCAATATTCGTGCTCGATGCTGAAGGATGAATCGTTGGTTTCTCTACAATAAGCGAAGCAGTGACGGGTGCGAAGTCGACTGGGCGGGTGGTTTCAGGGCGCTCTTGATTTTGGGTCGGCTCTTGTGGAGTCGATGGTTGGGCTGATGATGGTTGATTGGATGGATTTATGACGAATCTCCGTTATATGTACTGTTTGACTCATTATAACCTGAGATCGTTTCCGTACAATGCTATCTCTGTTATAATATCCCAACACATATGCACCCGTAGCTCAGCGGATTAGAGCACTGGTCTTCGGAACCAGGTGTCGCAAGTTCGAATCTTGCCGGGTGTACCAATGAAAAAGACTTATCAGAGGATAGGTCTTTTTCATTGGTAACTTTGTAATTTAAACTTGCTACGCCGCGGTCTCAATTATTTGATACGTTTTTCATCAAGCATGTTGGCATGACGCAATGTGTCTACTGCTATTTTCGAGCCGGCTGGTGGTTGATCTTTTGCCACTATAAATCCAATTTTAATTAGTACTACACCTAATACTAAAAGAATAACCCCATATATTATGTCGAATGTGGGAGGTAGAATCGCGGCCAAGCCTATTGCAACTGTTAATATTCCTAAAAATACGATCACGCTGCCACCAAAATATTTAGGAGTAATGATCTTCATGAAGTCATATTATCATGTTCCTTGCTGGGCGCTACTCTTGCTTTGATCGAACTAACTTATAAGGTAATTCTTGGTTTAATTTTTGATATCATGTGACCATGATTAGTCAGGCAAAAGTAGTAAATATCGAAAATGATCCCTATGAAGTATTCATTGGAAGGCCTAGTAAATGGGGTAATCCTTTCAAGATTGGACAAGAATATGACAGGGAAACTGCGATAAAGAAGCATGCCTATTGGATACTACACCAATCAGAACTTCTTAATCAGCTGGGGGAGTTGAAAGGTAAGGTTTTGGGGTGTTACTGTAAACCCGAAATATGCCATGGTGATATTTTGTTGATGTTAGCGAACAAATAAGTACAAATAATCATTAGTTAAAAGCTCAATTACTAACATCGGTGACGCTTGAGCAGTCACAGATACTTCCAAAAAGTATGATAGGCAGTACTTTAGATTTTCTTCGTATGGGCTATTTCGGGGCAATATAATCTACAAGTGGTGTAAGTTGTAACCCGTTGAGTTGACGAAGGGATATAATGGGTAGATATGAAGCTTGGCTACCCTGTCATAAACCTTGGTCTCGGCGTGACGTCGTCGCATACTTTCCGCTTGGCACTACTCAGCGAAGAGAAGCTATTTAATATAGTTAGAAAAAATCTTGATGCTCTCGAAGAAACAGTCAGGTGGAACATTGAACACAACTTATTGTTCTATCGAATTTCGTCAAATCTTATCCCGTTTGCATCCCACCTAAACATGGACATTGCCTGGCAAACGAAATTTGCTCCTGACTTGGCACGCATTGGCCAATACATAAAAGATAATCACATGCGTATCTCTATGCATCCGGGGCAGTTTGTCGTGATTAATTCTCCAAATGGATCTGTCTATGCGAACAGTGTTCGAGAACTGCAATATCACGCCGACATACTCGACTTGTTACAACTTGACTCAACCCATAAAATCCAGTTTCACCTCGGTGGTCTGCACGGTGATGCAGAGGGAAGTCGAGAAGTATTTATCCAACGCTACAATGCGCTGTCAGATGCAATCCGATCTCGACTCGTCATTGAAAATGATGAACGGTTCGCTTCGGTTCAAGAGTGTTTCGAGTTGTCAAAACGATGCGGCATACCTGTATTGTTCGATACGCTGCACCACGAAGTAAAAAATGACGGGGAAACAATTCTAGCTGGTCTCAAAAAAGCTATGTCAACGTGGGGTGAGACTAACGGTATCCCAATGATTGACTATTCGAACCAAAATCCTTACAAGAGGGTCGGCGCACACGCTGAAACCATCGACGTAGAAAAATTTCGTAGCTTTGTCCGCAGTCTCAAGGGTAAAGACATCGATATAATGTTTGAAATAAAGAATAAAGAAGCTAGTGCACTTCAGGCGCAAATTGTCCTAGAAGGTGTGCGCAAGATTTTCTGATGACATTTTCCCGTTCATCCGTATACTAGTACTAGATCTTATGCCTAAACTCAATGCTCTCGGAACGCGACTCGCTTCCCAACTCGTGGCAGCAAAAGATGCAGCTCGACAACACGATGCTGCTATTGCTCAAGAGCAAAAAATACACGTTGTCGGTGCTGGCGCAACCGTTACCGCTGCGTACGAGCAGCTCCGCAACGCCGCAGAGTACACCGAAGAGCATCTCTTATTAGAAAAAGCCATTCTTCGATTTTATCGTCGACTATTTCTAGCGCGTGATCATCAGCGCGTCAGCTCAAGTGCAGATGAGTTGATTGTGGAATTAACGCACGCCGGCTATTTAAAAAATGACTCAATTCCTCAATCATGCCTCATTACGATTAACCAAAAAGCAGTTCGTTATTTTGAGGCATACCTTGATTATGGTCCGCAAAAACCGAGAGTTGAAGCGTGGACCACAATGGTGCTTGCGTCCGAAGTAGAGGCAGTACTGAATAGTCACGCTAAGCACACCGTATTTGTCCAATTTTGTCATGAATATTTCAAAGACACAGTTAATCAAGAGCAACTATTCGGGTCACCCCAAAAAGACTTCGAAGTTGCACTGTATGTCGCGATTCATAAAGCACTTCTCCGATCTGATGAGGCAACAATCCGAGCAATGCTCCTTCAGCGCTATCATATGACGCCAGAAAATCGAGACGTGTATCGTTCAACCAATGAGCAGATTGATACTTTACTTGCTTCGCCAGCTGTAGAAAAGCTATTTCGTGCTATCACCAGGCAGGGTGCGCCATTCCGTGTCCTATGGCGTATGATCGACGGCGAACAGGACGTTTCTATGCTTCTTGGTGAGCGTGATAGATTCCTCAATGCTTACCAGGTTAAAATTGCCGAACTCTACCATGGAACGCGCGATCGTATCAATCGCGGCATCGTCAAAAGTATCGTCTTTTTGATTATTACAAAATTCTTAGTTGGTCTCGCGATTGAGGTACCGTATGACTATGTGGTTCATGGGTCAATAGTTTGGCTGCCGCTTGTCATTAATCTCTTATCGCCACCGGTTTATATGCTGCTGCTTCGTACGACACTGATGTTGCCGGGTGAGGCGAATACGGCAGCAATTATGGACATCATGGACAACGTGCTCTTTGGCGAGGTGTCACGTTCGGCATCATATCGTCGAGCAAATCGAAGCTTCGGTGCCGCCTATAACGTTGCATATGCTATTTTCTTCTTACTCATATTCGGCTCCGTATCTTGGCTATTACTCTCCGTTGGATTTACACTTTTGCATCTTATTATTTTCTTCATTTTCTTCTCGACAGCCAGCTTCCTCGGGTTCAGGCTTTCCACAATTGTTCGCGAGCTTGAGGTTGTTGAGAGCGCCCAGAATAGCGTGACTGTCATTCGCGATTTTCTCTACATGCCGTTTGTTGTCGTTGGCCGCTGGATTAGCGAAAAATATTCACGATTTAATTTTGTTGCTATTGTGCTCGACATGATCATTGAACTGCCTCTCAAAACAGTTCTTCGTCTTATCCGACAGTGGAGCGCCTTTATCAGTAGCAAGAAAGACGAGCTGTAACACGAGCTGTACTTGCGAAAACAGAGGTATTTTGCTATAGTTTCAAAGTCCTTTGGGTCAGTAGCTCAGCTGGTTAGAGCACCTGCCTCTTAAGCAGGGTGTCGTGGGTTCAAGCCCCACCTGACCCTCCAAGTAAAGAACGTCGATCATTCGCTACCGGTCGACGTTTTTTATTTGTTAAATATAAGATTTTATAACCGAGACCACAGTATGCCCGCGACTACTGATGCATCCATCAGAATCCAAATGCTATTACTGATGATCATTGGTTTGATCTTGTGCGCCGTACCATAGGCAAGGAATAGACTTGCGAAGAGTATATATGACAGCCATGTAAAGAGTGAAACGCCGTCAGTATGCCCTTTGAAAACTTCGATTATTTGAGGGATGCTACTCAGTGGGTATAGAAACGCTGCAACCATAGCAATCTTATCGATATAGTTGAGTCGCCGGCGCTTACTAATATGGAGGTGAAATTTATGATTTTCGCGCGACATCGTTCTATAGTGTATATGCTTTTACGCGTGAGCGCTACAGCTGATTTATTTGACAGTTTTCCTCCATTTCGACACAATGGTCGAAATGGTATTTGATCCAAGAGATGACTTTCATCGATTTGACGAAGCATTGTCAGCCGCCGATATGGCTTGGTGGGAAATAGAGCTGCCAAGTGGTGCGGTCTTTTTTAGTGAAAACAAAACACGTATGCTTGGTTATGAAAAAGAAAACTTTTTTCACTATACGAGTTTTACCAATCTGCTTCATCCCGATGATTATCCTAAAGCAATGACAGCAATGGAAGAACATATCTCAGGAAAAACTCCATATTACGAAACGACCTATCGCATAAAGGCGAAGAACGGAACGTATCGGAAGTTTTATGATCGCGGGAAAATTACACAGCGCAAAGATGAGGTTACCTGTATCTCTGGAATAGTGGCAGACATCACTGACTTACGGCCAGAAATATTACAATAAACACTGGGGCACATTTGTGCGCAGTATATGTATTAGAAAAGAGTAAAACATGCTCACTCAGCACGACAATATTGTTTTAGAGAAAATCGGACCGCTTTGGATCGATTCGCAGTATCGTGATACCAAAGATCCTTGTCCAGTTTTTGATGGTAAACGATGGCATGTCTTTGGCTCGGGGGGAGCAATCGGCGGTGGCATAGAGGAGCAGGAAGTTTGGAGTATCCTTCATGCATCGGCTCCTGCAATTGACGGCCCTTGGAGCGAGGAGTCGACAGTCGTACTCGATGGTCTTGAAGGTAAACACATAGCAGCGCCCGGTGTGGTTTATGAAAAAGGAATTTTTCATATGCTGGTACAGACTGAGTTCCTTTCGGCTGGTGGGACGATTAAATATCTTACGTCCGATGATGGCGGGGCAACGTTTGTGCTTCAAAATACGGCATTACATTCGATTGAGGGTACTCACGAAGCGGCGCTCTATGATCCCCACCCCGCAATAATCCGAGGTCAAAAATACATGACCTATTCCGGAAGTGAATTTATTGAAAAGGTAGAAAATCCGATCATGGAAAATTATGGTGATACGTCGGTTGGTACAGAAGGATGGGAGCCTTGGGTTGGTAAACCAGATATTTATCTCGCGAAAAGTGAATCAAATACCTGGGCGGGTCCATGGACCCGTATGGGCAAGATTCTTGATCAAGAAGAGGTTGCGCACCACAATCAGCGTGATCATTTAAGTTACGAGTGGGGTCTCGAAGGATCTCAGCTCATCGAGCTTCCTAGTGGCATAATCGTGATGAATGCTGTTTGCTTTCTGCCCCACGGCGAGTATGGCACACGGCAACGTGTTTTTTTCGCATTCGCCGAAAATGTAATGGGTCCGTATCGCAGTGCTGGCACCGTTGTTCATACGGATAAGGAATGGGAGAGTGGAGAGAATGGGCATGCCGCTGTCTTTATGCGGGGGCCAGATATGGTAATGTTCTACCAAGGTCGCCCTCCAAAACTTGAACCATGGCGTTATGGTATCGCCTACTTTGATATTAAAGCGTTAGAAAAAATCGGGCGTTCAACGCTAAGACATTACAAGGAATTGGCAAAGGCAAGTACCCAGACAAATAATAAAAAAGTAGCAAAACTATCACGTACGCTTTTATACTCACGTCCAGGGCTCGTCTGGTCGGATCGTACTCGCATACTACGCGCTACACTACGTCAGTTCCGACGTAGTAAAAAATAGACTACGTTCGTCGCAGGTAGCGCGACAGGGCATATCCTATTCCCGCAAGTCCTACAGCGGCTACGGCCGCAGTAATGCCGACACTGACATTGAACTGCTTTGCGCTGACTCGACTCTGCTGCCATCCACCGTGTGCGCCCACATGCTCCGTTAATGGCTCATACAAGTTACCAGACGTTTCTGCGGCGCTTTCTTTTCCAAGTAAGTCTGCTTTGGTAAAGGCACCGATATGGCGTTCGTACATGCCAGGTGTGAGAGCGTTTTGTAGAGCCATCATTTTTCCAGCTGGTCCCACGATGACTTCCCGACGTGGTCGAGTGGCAAGTGAGACGATGTGTGCCGCAACGTATTCGGATGCGTAAACAGGTTCAACGGCCTGGAGTTTCTTGCCCGTGTAGTTGGCACCATTTTGAAAGATATTTGTATCAATCGATGCAGGCATAACCGTGCAAACATGTATTTTCTCACCCATTCCATCAATTTTTAGCTCCATGCGCAGCGATTCGCTAAAGGCTCGAATTGCTGCCTTACTTGCGCTATAAATGCTGACATATGGCTGGGGTGCAACAGCATTGACTGAGCTAACATTTATTAAGGACCCATAGCCTTGGATTCGAAACTGTGAAAGAGCACTTTGACTGCTGTGTATGTAGCCGAAAAAATTCGTTTCAATGAGACGGTGCATGTCTTTGAGTGGAGTGTCTTCAAATTTACCCGCGAGATAGACAGCGGCATCGTTTACCCATACATCGATGTGTCCAAAAGCCGCTACAGATCGTTGCAATAATGCTTGTATGGCGGAAGCGTCTGTCGTGTCGGTCACGATTGGGAGGGCGCTCACACCGAGAGCTTCGCATTCTTTGGCGACTTTTTGCAATTCGCTTAATCGCCTTGCCGCCAGTGCAACGTCATATCCTTCTGCAGCGAACTTGAGCGCTGTTGCCATACCGATACCGCTGCTTGCTCCAGTGATGACGGCTACTTTATGCTCAGATCCAATCATAAACTCTCCTTCAATTATGTCTTTACTTTAAAAAATATATGAGGTATCGGCAGTAATAAAAGTCACAGCAGAAAATTAAAACACCCAGTACAATACCATTGCTATGGATCATAAAATATACGCGGACATATATCGAAATATAGATTTTCGTCAATTTCCCGAGAAGTACCATATTGGTCGTGGCGAGCAGGGTGTGTTAATCGCGGAACCGTATAAGAGTGAATTGTTGCCGCATTGGAAATTTGCGACGCCGGAAGTAGCAACCATTTCAGCTGAAAAAATATATGGTATGTTTCTTGAATACCGAAAACAACATGACTTCGTCGGTATGGATATGGCGCGTAAATACTTGCAAATGGGATTCACTCGCTCGAGGCGGTACGCAAATCACAAGGGCGGTAAAAAATATGCTGGCCCAGTTCCTATAGGGAAAAAAGGCCAGAGCGGCGCACATGGGCGAGCTGAGATGGATAGAGACGAAGAAGATCCGGTAAAGGCGAAATGCGCTCGAATCTTTTATGGATATTACCTTAAGGCTCGAGAAGACGGAACATACCAACACACGAAGACGCAGCATCTAGCTCTCCACCAGGGAAAATAAACCTAGGTATAATAGAGTGATGAGAACAGTAATTGTCTGGTTTCGAAGCGATTTACGCATCCACGATCATCCGGCGCTCGTAGCAGCAAGTGAGGCGGATGTTGTTGTTCCTGTCTTTATTTTTAATAACACATTGTTGCATGGAAAGCATGCCAGCTCGAATCGCAACCGATTTTTGCTCCAAAGTTTGCAGGATCTGAAACTATCGCTACAAAATCTAGGGGCAGACTTAGTTGTGCGTTCTGGTGACGCCACCGAAGAGCTGAAGCGTCTTGCTCATGAAGTCGGCGCACAAGATGTTTTTTATACCTCCGACTATAGTCCGTACTCTGTGCGACGAGATGCGCGCGTCGAGAAAGCGTTGCATGCGCAAAATATTGAAGCCCGTGGTTATGCGGGCAAATTAATAGTTAGTAATGTTAACCTTTTGAAAACAAAAGCGGGCACGACGCATAAAATATTTACACCATTTTCTCGGAACTGGCTAAGTATTGTACGGCGTGAGATTGCACCGGTACCCACGAGACTTTCGTTCCCACCAACTGTCACTATCGGCGAGTTGCCGGCACTTAGTGAGTTGACGGATGGGACCGAACTTTCGCCGGATGTGATTCCGGGCGGTGAACGTGAGGGACGAGATAAACTCAAAGAATTTTTAGATGGACCCATTCATCGCTATCACGAGCGAAATAATGAGCTAGCAAGTGATGCAACGTCGAGGCTTAGTGCGTATTTTCACCTCGGATGTTTGAGTCCGCTCGAAGTTGAAGATATGCTGCCAAATACAGACGGTGCCAATGCATGGCGACGCCAGCTTTGTTGGCGGGATTTTTATTATTACGTTTTGTTTCATTATCCAGACAACGCTGTCACGTCATTTCAGGAAAAATATCGAACACTGAAATGGAATAGTGATCCTGTCATACTACAAGCATGGAAGGACGGCGTGACCGGGTATCCTGTCGTTGATGCTTGCATGCGGCAGCTAAAAGCCGAGGGCTGGATGCATAATCGTGGGCGACTTATTGTTGGTTCATTTTTGACAAAGGACCTATGGCTTGATTGGCGCCTCGGCGAAACCTATTTCATGAATATGTTGATTGATGGTGACGAGGCAAATAACAATGGCAACTGGCAATGGATTGCGAGCGTTGGCGTTGACCCCGCGCCAGTGTTCCGGCGACTCTACAATCCAACTTCGCAAGGAAAAAATTATGATCCACAGGGTGACTATATCCGCCGATATGTTCCCGAGCTTGCGCAGGTGCCGACGAAATACATTTTTGAACCATGGACAATGCCTGGAGACGAGCAAGAAAAGGCCAATTGTATCATTGGTGAAGATTATCCTGAGCCGATGGTTGATCATAAAACAGCCCGTGAGTTTGCACTCGAACAATATCGGCATGCCAGTCAGGAGGGTGCATCATGACATCTATTGAGTCACTACAGGAAGCGGTGGACTACCTCCTGCAGCATACGTCTGATCTTACACGCGACTATCAACTCGAGCGAATGCAAACGCTGCTTCATTTCCTGGGCAATCCGCAAAATGACTACCGTTCTGTGCATATCGCCGGAACGTCTGGCAAAACATCAACATCATATTTTATATCAGCCTTACTTCAAGCGGCAGGTAAAAAGACAGGGCTTACCGTATCGCCGCACATCGTTGCAGTTAATGAGCGGGTACAGGTTGGTGGTGTGCCGTTAGAAGAGGCAACGTTCCTAGAGTATTTCAATGAATTTCTTCCGCTCGTAGAGCAAAGTGGCGAAACGCCCACGTACTTCGAATCCCTGGTAGCGTTTGCATTTTGGGTGTTCGCAAAAGAGAAGGTTGATTACGCAGTTATTGAGACAGGCTTGGGTGGACTGCTTGACGGCACGAATACTATGGCTCGTTCCGATAAAGTCTGTGTGATTACCAACATCGGACTCGATCATACGCACATTCTCGGCGATACCATTGAAAAAATTGCGTTTCAAAAAGCAGGCATTATACAGCCGGGCAACTATGTGCTGGCTCGTTCACAGCAGGAGTCAATAATGAGAGTACTCCGTTCCCAAGTTGATAAACAAGGGGCAGTGTCGCAGGAGGTGACCGATACGGCTGCTCCTGCGTTCTTACCTGAATTCCAGCAACAAAACTGGGCAATGGCTCGAGCGGCATATGAGTATCTCCGTACACGCGACTCGCTACCAGTATTAAATGATGAACAGCAAGAAGCGGCTGCTCATCACACACCTCCCGGTCGCGGTGAAGTGTATAAAATTGGTAACAAAACACTTATTTTGGACGGAGCGCATAATCCCCAAAAGATTCAAGCGCTCCTTCATTCACTCCAATGCGACGGGTATACGTCTGCCGCTGTGCTCGCAACGATCATTGAGGCTCCTGATAGCAAGCTTGATCAATGCATCGCAGCGCTTGCCCCATACGCTTCTCATTGGATAGTTCCAGAGTTTTCGATCGGGCAAGACATCATGAACCGACATTCATTTGCCGCTGACCAGGTAGTTGCCCATACTACACATCATTCGGTGGAGAAAATTACCGATATTCACGCAGCACTAAGAGCATTGCTAGCTCGCCCAGAAGACACATTACTCGTGACAGGCTCGCTCTATCTCGTGAGTTTGCTACGACCTGCCATCCTTGACTTACAGAGTAAATAACTCACGACGAACATCTTCATTTGGAATCCCAGCTTCATGGGCGAGGAGTTGCATTCCTTCGACAAAATCTCGTGACCCACATAGAAAAACGACAGGTCGTAGTGTACTAAATCTGTTTAAGCTATCGCGGGTAATGCGCTCGCCGTTACTGGTTATAAAAATTTGTGTGTCGTATGTGTTGAGCTCTTCTGCATAACAGACTTGATCGTCTTGCCGCACACTATAGAGAATATGAAAATGACTGGTTTCTTTTTGCGCACGCAGGACACTCATAAAGGGCGCAATGCCTACTCGTCCCCCTATGAAAACGATTTCGCGCCCAGGTGGGAGCTGCAAAAATGAACCAAACGGTTGTGATATTTCTATGAATGTTGATGTCGCAGCAAATTTTTCTAACCATGTGCTGACTTCGCCGCCTTTTTCTTTTTGAATAGTCATCTCGAGATAGTTTTCGTGTGGCGCGGACGAAAATGAATACTGCCGTACGACTAACTGACCATTTGGTGGCGTGACACGCACGACAGTGTATTGTCCCTCTGTGAAGCTATAATGTACTGGTCGTTCGAGTCGCAAGGAGAGCGTATCTGAAGAAACGGGTGTAATATCGGTAATTTTTACTTGTTTCCAGGCATACGGTTCGATGATCATTCACTCATTATAAACTGTCTCACTCATCTGTTAGACTAATACGTATGAAATTACTCAATGGAGCTGAACTCGCCGACTACATCAAAGAGCGACAAGCCAAACAAGTCAGAGCACTCCGACAGGCTCATGGCATATTCCCGAAACTCGCAATTGTGCAAACAATTGACGATCCGGTGATTGATTCGTATGTTAAAAAATTGAAGCAACGATACGCGGAAGATATCCTCGTCACGGCTGATCACTACAAGATTGACCAAAGCGAGCTACAAGAAACTATCAAAACGTTAAATGCTGATGACACGGTACATGGCATCATTATTCAACTGCCACTCGCGGATGCGAGCGTGACGGGTGATGTTGTTAGTCTGGTTGCTCCCCGAAAGGACGTCGATGGTCTCGGTGAAACTCCTGAGTTTGATCCAGCAACTGCCTTAGCGATTAACTGGCTCTGCGCTGGCTATAATATTGAGCTCTCCCAGCACAAGATTTTGATTGTCGGAAATGGTCGCCTCGTCGGGGGGCCACTTTCGCGTCTATGGCAAAACTCTGGGTATGACGTCACAGTTGTTGATGACACGGTCAAAGATCTCAAGCATGCCTGCCAGCAAGCAACATTAATTGTAAGCGGTACTGGTGTTCCGGGACTCATTACGAGCGATATGGTGCGACCAGAAACAGTTTTGATTGATGCTGGAACGGTTGCAGACAGCGGGGTAATCGTGGGGGATCTTGCGCCTGATCTCTATCAGCGTCATGACGTGACGATTACGCCGCAAAAAGGCGGCGTTGGCCCGTTGACTGTGTGCGCGCTTTTCGATAATGTGATTCGTGCCGCGCAGTCTCGTATAGTAACTACTGAATCTTAAGCGCTGCTTTGACGCGTTCGACGACTTGGCGCGGTGTTAGGTCAGCTTTGACGATATAGCTATGGATACCAAGAGCTTTGAGGCTTTTCGGTGCCTCTTCTTCTCCGAGATTTGTGAGGACGATCACTGGAACGTGCTTTCCCCAATCCTGTGAGCGAATTTCTTTGAGTGCTTCATCGCCGGTCATGATAGGCATTTGCATATCCAGCAGGATTAAGTCCGGTGAGAATTGTTCGGCAAGACTAATGCCATCTTGGCCATTGTCGGCAATTTGTACATCGAAGCCGTCGGCTTCAAATTTCATTCGATACATTTGGGCGATCACAGGATCATCTTCGAGAATGGCGATTTTTGTCATACTTAAATAATACCATTTTTTGCATTTATCAATAGTATATGCTATAAATAAATATATTCATGAGTATAGATCAATTTCCTCTACGTGATTTATTAAAGACTCAACCTAATAGTGGTCCGATTGTTAACGAACTCGATTTAAATGGTATTCCACCTGCAGCACGTGAAGATACGGTTGAAATACAACAAATAACACCGCACGAAACAGATCTTTGGCATTTGTATGGGCAGCTGCGAACAGAAATATATATAAACAGAAAGAAATTTTTACCTGAAGATGCAAAAAATGAAAAGGGTGAAGAATTCGATGATGATGATGTTCGCTCTATACATATCACAGCCGTAAAAGATGAAAAGGTCGTTGGAGCGACGCGACTCATAAATCGAAGAGAAAATAAAGAACTTCCTATAGAAGAAATGTTTGGTATTGAGCTCGCAGGACCACAGTTAGAAATTTCCAGAATGATTGTGGATCGGAAGGCAGCGGGTCCGCAACACAAAGTAGCATTTTTGGGTCTCATCCGCGCTTCCATGGGTGAAGCCAATAGGAGAGGCATTGAATACGTTCACGCTGTGGTTGAAAAAAGTTTACTCGCCTATCTAAATGCCGTAGGTTTAAAGACAGAAATAGTGGGAGAGGAGCAGTACCTCGAAGAATACAATTCTGTGAATATTCCTATAAGAATCAGTGCGCAAAATTTAATCGAAAACGTGAACGAAGCGGATAAGAGACGAAAAGAAAAACTCGCACCTTTTTTTCGTCTACAAAAAGTTAGGCATGGTCTTGGTAAAGTAGCAGCAAGTGATTTAAAGCCTAATCTAGCACAGTTTGAACGGAATAGAGGATTCATTTCACCTGAAGAGCAGCGGGTACTGTATGACTCAGTTGTTTCAATTGCAGGTACAGGTGGAGATGGTGGGGAACTTGCAATTGGACTTGCTAGGATGGGTGTCGCGCACTTTAGGCTTGCAGACCCTGAGTCGTTCGAAGTCGAGAATATCAATCGCCAATCAGGGGCGAATTATGACACCATAGGACGCAATAAGGCAGAAGTAATTGCTGAAGAAATATATAAAATAAATCCATGGGCACAGATTGAAGTTTATCCTGATGGAATAAATGAAGATAATATTCAAGAATTTGTAAATAACGCACATCTTGTCTTTGACGAGACGGAATATACTATCCCTCGACTTGGTATTATGATTGCTCGTGCTGCGCGTCAAGCAAATACTACAGTTATGGTTGCCCTGAACGTTGGTCATGGTTCTCGTATGGTAGCTTTTGACCCTGAAGGACCAACCTTTGAATCATGGCTGGGACTTTCTGAAGATGTTTCTATCAATGAAGTCGAGAATGCTGACGTAGGTCTTGATAAGTGGATAGGTCAAATTCCTGCGTACGCTAATATGAATCTATTTGCGAAAGTACAAAAGGGTGAAATGAGTGCGCCATCGGTAGTGACAGGCGTACTGACGGCTGCCGCTGATGCTATATCTCAGGCCCAAGAGTTATTGTTGAGCCGTGTAGCACCAGAGCGAAAGAATAATGTGCACTATGCTCCAGACATGAGCTATGTTGACATAAAAGAGCATAAGGCTAAAATAATTAATTCTCATTCAAAATTTGGATTTATGGCTTCAGCGTTACGCGCCATTATTCGTACAAAGCGAAAGTTAAATCCACCTTATAACGTCTAAGCCTAGTTTCTCCATTCTTTTCAGCATATAATAACCGCACAATGCTTATTCTTTTAGGGATCATGTATGGGCTCATGACGATAGTTATTGTTGCGTTGATATTTTTTGTTCTTTATAGCAAGTATCAGCAAAAATTAAATTTATACTTTGCATATTTCTTAATCATCTTAGCTATTTGGACGTTGCTTAGTTATGCTAGTAACTTATTATTTCTATCGTACGATTCATTACTGTTAATTAATCGCGCACTTCTATCATTTTCGAGCTTGCTACTTTTATTTTTACTCTTGTTTTGTGCGGAGTTGATCGAGGTAAGACGCAAAAAAATATTGTATCGAGTTATTCTACCGATAGGAGTAGTTGGAGCGATATTGGCATATACGCCCTTTGTTGCTAAGGATATAGATATTCAGAGATCTGTTGTTGGTATCCATTTCGGCGTACTCTCAATTATTTATCTATGTGCACTAACGGTAATGGCGGGCTTTGTCTTGTGGTTTCTTTTCTCTGCAGTTAAAAAGTCTGATCGAGTGAAAAAACAACAAGCCTTAATCATGCTTGGGAGTTTATGTGTGAGTCTTTTTTTCATTTTTGTAACAAATGTTATTTTACCTTTTTGGCAAGGTGATTTCACGCTGAGCCAGTTTGGACCTTTGTTTGTCATTCTTGTACTTAGTGCAACTGGATACGCAATAATTCGTCATAGACTCTTTGATATCAAGTCATTCGCAGCTCGCACACTAGCGTATGTTTTGTCTATTTCTACCTTGATATTTCTATACGCTGTAATTGTAATTGGTCTAATTGATAATTTAGCCGGACAACAAGAAATTGACAGTACGCTAAAGGTGCTATATACCATTACCGCAGTTTTGCTAGCACTGACATTCCACCCAATTAAACAGTTTTTTGATAAAATAACAGATAATATTTTTTTTCGTGATGACTACAAGCGTGAGATTGTACTTGATAAGATCGGGGAGATAATTTCGCGAGAATCACGCATAGATCCACTGACACAAAAAAGCATAGCAATACTGAAAGGTGCTTTTCATGCGCAGTTTGTCTGCTTGGCTATATTTGATGATGAAAAATTGCTTCACTACTTTAGCTCACCGCTCAAATCAAAAGATATGCCCGCGGCCGTACACGATCTTGGTATCGCACACGATACTCACAGTATAGCGACCATAAACAATTCCAAGGCAAGTATCCGGTATAAGATGTCAAAATTAAACGTCGATGCAATTGCACCGCTGAAATTATCAGATGGGCTGCACGGGTATATGATATTTGGAATAAAACAAAACGGTAAGACGTATTCTCACAAAGATTTTAATCTTATCACTATTGTCAGTGATGAAATGGGGATAGCAACACAAAATGCGCTACGTCTTAAAGAGATTAGACATTTTAATAACACGCTTCAATATAAAGTCGATGAAGCAACTACTGAATTGCGCTCGACCAATAAAAAGCTTCATGAACTTGATGAGTCAAAGGATGAATTCATCTCTATGGCATCGCATCAGCTTCGTACGCCGCTCACGACCGTCAAAGGGTATCTAAGTATGGTTTTGGAGGGCGACGTTGGTGAGGTGACGCCAGCGCAACGCAAGGTGCTCGAAGAAGCCTTTGGGAGTGCGCAGCGGATGGTGTATCTCATTAGTGACTTTCTCAATGTGTCACGACTGCAGACGGGGAAGTTTGAGCTGGAATTACGCCCCATAAATATTGCTGATATTCTCTCACAAGAAATTAGCCAGCTCAAAGACAGTGCGACGTCTCGTCAAATGACACTCGAGTATGAGCAGCCTGCTCGATTTCCGACGGTGCAGCTCGATGAAAATAAAATTCGTCAGGTTATCATGAACTTTATCGATAATGCGGTCTACTATTCTCACCCAGGCGATACGATACGCATCACCCTCACGCAACAAAATGGCGAGGCAATATTTAAGGTAAAGGATCATGGAATTGGTGTGCCAATTGCAGAGCGTCATCGTCTTTTTGCGAAGTTTTACCGTGCGACGAATGCGAAAAAGCAGCGCCCAGATGGAACGGGCATTGGATTGTTTATGTCACGAAAAGTGATCGTGGCTCACGGCGGCAGTATTGTCTTTGAATCAACTGAAGGCAAGGGGTCAACATTTGGATTCCGCTTGCCACTTGAGCCACGCCAAAAAACTGAATAGTCGTTAAAAGGCAATGACAATGAGTTCGTAAATTGACCACACCACGAGAATGATGATAGCGAGGGCAATGGCTACAATTTTAACGATACGTTTCTTGCCTTGCCACCATTCACCAACCGGACCGCGATCAACAGCGGTGTAGTGTCGAACGATTGGCTGATCGTTGCTTGCAGACTGCAAATGCTTTGCGTCTTCGCCTTGATAGCGCTTCGTGCGTTTCTTGGGTCGTTTACTCATATGATTATTATAAAACAAAACCTCCGTATATGATAACGGAGGTTTTGTAAAACGTCGCGAGGGACTATTTTTGCAAGAATTTGCTGATCAAGTTACGGCGACTTGCTTGGAAATAGTATCCAGCAGCAGTCAATGATCCGAGACCAAGGCCACCGAGCACAAGGCTACCGGGACCGGTCTTTGCGATTTCGACAGGTGCAGGAGGTGTGACTACTTGTTCCTCTTCACAAGCTTCATCACCAACTGGCTTATAGTTATCTGCTTCTGACTCTTTTACGGTGATAATCTCACCGTTTGCAGGGTTACAGACTTCTGTTTCACCACAGGCTTTGTCGCCAACGGGAACGTATTTGTCTGCATTTTTTTCGTCGACAGTGATCGTTTCGCCAGTCTTAGGATTACAAACTTCTGTTTGCTGAGGCGCTGGTGGAGGGGTCACTGTGATTTTTACGTCACAATCACCACCGCTTTTGTACTTCGTCTCACCATCTACGGTGACGCGAGTCTCTACCTTTACTGTGTAGCTACCCTCTTTTGCGTAGGTGTGCTTGATAGTGCTTGATGAAGTAGTTTGGGTCGTACCATCACCGAATGTAAATCGGTAGCCGGTTACCTTGGCGCCATTATCGGCTGAACCTTTTGCCGTGAATTGGTATTCGCTGCGGCTGATTTTCTTTTGCGTCAAACTATTACACTCGTAGCTTGGTGTAACTGGTTTTGGTGGTGTTTTTGGTGTTGCATTAACAGGGTTACCACAAGCTTTGACGATAGCAAAAGCAAACTTACCGTCTACCATTTTCACAAAGGCGGTTTGGCCCTCATCAACAAATTTGCTCGTCGAGTACTTTCCAACATTTTTGGTGCCAGAAATTGGAGTACCGCCATAGTTGCGGCCAGCAGTTGTTGCGCCAGTAGCGACAGTCTTGCCGTCTACGGTAACGCGTCCGTCTTGCCAGACAATACCATTCTCCATGCCGCTCATTTCGCTACGGCTGATGCCGAATGCGTCATAAACTTTTTTGAGATCTCCGTAGTCGTTCTTGTCATAGGCAGCTTTGAGAGCTGATTCTGAAAAGGCTCCACACTTAATGATTGCAACATTGTCACAGTCAGGTGTGTTATCGACAGCTGCTGAAACTTGCGGTGATACTACAGCGAGACTGACAAATGCACTGAAAGCGAATACTAATCCGCTCACAACGGCAATAAATGGGTTTTTGATAGTCGTTTGTTTCATCCAATTCCTTCCTGCCCACCTCAAGGGCATTTAACCATATCATAATAACATAGCTACTATAATTTGTCAATTAGAGTTTATGCTATGAAAAATTTCACACTTTACGTATAAAGCACTATTTTATGGCAGAAAAAGGGTGTGATATTGAGCGTAAAAGAAGTCTTAGTCACTTTGCGGAGGGAGGACCTGACAGTCTTCGTCTAGTAGTGGTGCGACAGTATCATCCCAGTTTTTTGAGTACGTGACACCTTCGTATTCAAATGGAACGATGACGTCTCCATCATGGTGAGACAAGTGCCCATTAACTGCGCCTGCGGCAGAAACAGTAATACTAACGTATAGCTTCGTGGCACTACCTGTTTCGTGACAGACCGTCACTTTGTTATTCGCTGCTGTCTCGGGCTTGGCAAAGCTGGTCGTTGCCATACTAGAAAGGCCAATACTGGCAACCGCGAGGAACGAACCCGCATAAAGTTTTAGTTTTTTAGTAAATTTTTTTTGCATTGTTATCATACTGTTTCTCCTTATAACAATCATGATATGCCAAAATGCTTGTGTCAATGCCCATAACAAAATGCGCACAGACATACTGTGCGCATTTGCATCGAACTATAAGTGTTTATTTTTCTAGTATCTTGGCAAAACGAGATGTCAAGTCTTTACGATTCCAGAGGGAATATGTGGCGCCATAGGCGAGCACCGTTGCAATGATGATGAGCAGTGGGTTTTGTGATGTAGCTGCTCCGGTTGCTGGTATGACTGCGGGAAGTTCAGTGCTTGCGGTCGCTTGAGGTTTCTCGGCGTTTGTTCCGAGGACTACGCCCGTAGAAGGGGTTGGATTAGCTGGAGTGACTGCAGGAGGTGTCGCTGGTACTGTTGGTTGTTCTGAGCAGTCTTGCTTGTTAACCAAACGATGATCGATATACTGATCGCCGTGGCCTGTAGGGTAGGTGACTTTGATGATTTCTGGAGCGTAGTAGAGGTCAACTTGTACGTTGTTGCACTTACTAGGCAGCTTTACCATCAATGTTTGAGATACTGGAGTGCCATCAGCTTTGAAGGTAACTGATGTAGAATCAAATACTTCTTGGGGTGATGCTGTAGCGTTGAATCCCGCTCCATTCCACGTGCTTGGCATAGTGTATGAGCTGAAGTAAAGGGTGGTGTCTGCACATGCAGGCGCTGCACGTTTGAAGCTGACGGTGACGGTGTCATTACCAGCCCACGTGTAGACAAGGTTACTTTTGTTGCTTGCGTCGACACACTCAGGTGCTGGCTGCGGAGAAGTGACGGTGCCACAAAATTTAACATTTGAGATGCCTGGAACATTGCCGCCGTTGTTTTCCAAACCGCTATTATCAAAGTTGCCGGATGTGACGTTGTTGTATGAGGTCACTTTTGCGTCAGTTCCACCCTTTACGATGACGGCACTGATTGTTGTGTTTGCTTTGAGAACAGTAAAGCTTCCACTGGTAACTGTAGCGGTAACTCGGACATCGCCACTGCCACTTTCGGCAACGTATGATGAGCCGTTCCATTCATACTTCGCAATCAGGCTTGTATTAGCGGGGCAATCCATATTTCCACCACCAGCATGACTATTTCCGTGGCCATTGGTGCCGTAAGCGACAGAGCCCATTAAAAGACTGCTACTGAAAATGGCAACCATCAGCGCGAGTCCAACTTTAGAAATCATTGTTATTGTCTTGTTCATTGCTAAAACTCCTTATTTCGTGCATATAGATAAAACTAGAAACACAGCATGCACCTACCATTGACAAATGTCAATAATATTTTATAGCATAAGCTCGATAACAAGATGAACCTTGGGCGCGGTATAATAGAAAGATGAAAAAAGGAACAGCCAGTGACGGCGTGGTGTATCATGCTGGGTTTCCAAATGCCGGTGAGGATCAGCGGTTTGAAAGCCTGAGTATTGATCAACTCATCTTTCGACATAGGGCGAGTACCTATTTATGGCGAATTGATAGTCAGGGCGTACCACAACTTGGGTGGCAGGCTGGCACCATCGTCGCTGTCGATCGCGCGCTCGGTCCGCGTGAAGGAGACCTCGTCGTGGCAGTTGTCGATGAAGATTTTACCGTTCGTCGCTACCGTTCAGGCAAGATAGAGCAGCTCGATGGACGAGCTGAAACTTCGCAGGAAATAAGTCTCTGGGGTGTAATCACACATGCGGTGCAGGAGTACCGTACGCCGTGAAGTTTGCACTTGTCGACTGCAATAACTTCTTTGCAAGCTGTGAGCGCGTCTTTCGTCCTGGACTCGAAAAGCGGCCGGTCATTGTCATGTCAAATAACGACGGCTGTGTCATTGCCAGGACAAACGAAGTCAAGGCACTCAGCATCGGGATGGGCGTACCTATTTTTAAAGTCAAAGATATCGTTCGCGCCAATCGCATCCAGTTGTTTTCGGCTAATTTCGAACTCTACGGAGATATCAGTCAGCGGATTGTGACGATTCTCCGTCAGGAAACCCCACTCATCGAGGTGTATTCCATAGATGAAAGTTTCGTCGATCTCAGCGAACTACCGATTGACGACACACGAGCATGGGCAAAACGAGTACAAGATCGGATCCAGCAGGAAGTCGGCGTTCCGGTGTCGATTGGTGTCGCTCCCACAAAAACTCTCGCCAAAGTCGCCAGCACCTATGCCAAGACGCATCACAATGGTATTGAGATTGTTGATACCGATGAAGAACGCCGAGAGATGCTCCGTGATATGCCTATCGAAGAGTTGTGGGGAATTGGACGAAAACTTGCACCGAAATTAAAGGACAAGGGGGTGTCAAAAGCGCTCGCACTCATCGAGAGTTCTGATGCTTGGCTCAATCAGCAGTTCAATGTCACTGGTATGAAGATGGTCGATGAATTGCGTGGACAAGCGCGTATACCATTCGGCGATAAGTCTGATCAACGCAAGATGATCATGCGCTCCCGAAGTTTTGGCCACGCTATCCGCGCCTATCACCACCTCGAATCAGCAGTTGCTACCTTTACTGCGCAGGCAGCAGCAAATCTACGGGCACAAGGCTCGGTGTGTCGCGGCATTGTGACCTTTCTCGATAGTGGAAAAATTGATCGTGAAAATCGTATCTATGCAAGTCAGTTGGTGACACTTGACGAAGCCACGGCCGATACGGGTCAGCTTATTTCTGCTGCACTAAAGGGTTTGGAGACGGCATACGATAGGGAAGGAACATATCGTAAGGCGGGGGTGATCATTGTTAATATCCAGTCAGTCGAAGAGTGGCAACTTTCGCTCATAGCTGGCGATGAAAAGCGTGACGAAAAACAAGCATTGATGCGCGCCATGGATCGACTTAACAAAAAGTTTGGCACAGGAACGGTGTGGCATGCATCCGAAGCGCATGGTGATAGTGACTGGCAAAGCCGCCGATCGCAGCGAAGTCCGCGTTATACGACACGGCTGGGTGAACTACCAACTTTAAAGAGGTAGGTATTTTACCCTGTTAACTAAATATTGATGTATATAAAACAACGTATTGTGTGACATATTTATTGATTATGACTATAAATGGGCGTATACCAGTGAGTGACTAAGGCAAGAAGACCAACAAGCGCGTCTTCTTACTGCACAGCGTTGTGCAGTTTTTCCATTTTATATGGTGTCTTTGTTCATTTCGATCTAGGAAGGAAACACCTTATGTGCGACCACACGACTGACACGCCGGTGGACTGCGTCCTCGTCAAGGCGATCATCACCTTCGTCGAGGAGAACCCGTTCACCCGGGCAGCAACACCCATGCAGCTCCGTGGCCAGATGCGGCACGACCGCGACGGCCAGCTCGCCATCCTCATGGCGTTCCAGCGGCACGAGGCGATCACCGAGGGGCAGCGGGTTCCGCTGTTCACGGAGGCGGCCAACGTGGCCGTCGACTTCGTCCGCGGTGACGACAGCGTCATCCGGGTGGCCCTCAAGCCGACGGACCCCAAGAAGGTCGACACCGGCAACGTGGCGAACAGCCCGCTCCTGGTGGCGGCTGCCTGATGACCCACAACGGGGGTACTCGTCCCAGCCCCGGTCAGAACCCACCCCCTCCGACTACCGGCGGCACCCGCCCCAAGTAGTCGGCTCCCCCGCGCAGACTTCGGCCAGGAGGTAGCGTGATCCGCTACCTCCTGGCCAGCCTGGCTCCTTCCTAGACCGAAGCTCTACCTGTCATTTTAGTCCAGGAATATATCCTGGCTTTTTTTATCAGATTTGATCTGTTATAATTGCTGCGTTCGAGGCAAAACAGGCTGAAGAATATGCATTCGTCTCATCTTATGAAGATGAGCCACGTATCTTCGCTCGTCATCGAGCAGCTCATCTTATGAAGATGAGCCCTATGTGCTCGGTATACGAGAAAATATGTAAACACATTTTCTCGTACCTGCGCGCATGGTCTCATCGTCTAACGGTTAGGACACCAGGTTTTCATCCTGGCAATCGGAGTTCGATTCTCCGTGAGATCACCAAGAAAAATACCCATCTCCGCGATGGGTATTTTTCTTGGTAGTTTCGCGCCAATTATCGCATGCATACTCTTCGAACAGGAGCTTATGGCTTGTATACTTGTTGAGGCAAGTAACTGTCGATATGTGCCACTAATATGTGCTTGCTATAAAGCACGACAGCATATTGAGCGTACTTATATTGATACAAAAACAGGTAATAGTAGATAAAACAAAATAACCTAAAGGACACAAGTTTAAATAATGTTAACGAAATCCATCATCCTCTACGTTCTTGTATTGTTTTGGATGATTTTTATATTTTATATGTCAAGCGAAGTGTCGAACACTTCATCTCAGCGGAGTGATGCAATAGCTCAAGTAATCCGAGGCATGGGTATATCGCTTCCGCAAGATACATTGACATTTTTGACGCGCAAAGCGGCGCACATTTTTGCTTATCTTGTCTTGGGACTTCTCATATTTAACGCCTTTAAAGACAGCGGCTGGAAAATAAACCGAGTCATTCTGCTATCTATTGCGCTCTGTTGTCTATATGCAATATCTGATGAGGTACATCAAACTTTTGTTGCTGGACGGAGCGGAGAAGTGCGTGACGTAGTTATCGATACCGCTGCAAGTGCAACTGGCGTGGGTCTATACTATGGTTTGCAGCGATCGTGGTGTGAAAACAAAAAATTCAAAGTTACTAATCGATCATGTTAAAAACTAGTACTTAAACTCTCAATTTAATCGTCATATTGCTTCCTTTTCTGTTATCATAAGCGTAATATGGTGGGCAAAATACGGTTTCCAAAACTCGTCATCAGCGACGTACCGCTTGATGGCAAAACAGTGCTTGTGCGTGCTGACTATAATGTACCACTGGATAAAAAAGGGAAAATCGCCGACGATTATCGTCTGACGCAAAGCCTGCCGACGCTACAAACACTCATCGCACGAGGATGTAAGATCGTCGTATGTTCTCATCTGGGTCGTCCGGATGGTAAGGCCACTCCAGAATTTAGCCTCAAACCCGTTGCAGCACGCCTCAGTCAGCTGCTTGGTTTTGCGGTGCCACTCGCGGCAGATTGTATCGGTGATCAAGTCGTCCAAAAAGTTCGACATCTGCAACCAGGTAAAGTATTGCTGCTCGAAAACCTCCGTTTCCACGGCGGCGAAGAAGCGAATAACGAAAGTTTCGCCAGAGCACTGGCTCGAGACAGCGGTGCGCAGTATTTTGTGCAGGATGGCTTCGGTGTAGTGCACCGTGCGCACGCTTCAACAGACGCCATCACAAAGCTGTTACCAAGTACTTCTGGGCTGTTGCTCCAAAAAGAGTGGCTCGCTATTACGAGTGCTATGGAGCACCCGAAAAAACCAACCGTTGCTATACTCGGTGGTGCGAAGATTAGTGACAAAATAAAAGTCATTAAACGTTTTGTGGAAATTTCTGATCGCGTTGTCATCGGCGGTGCTATGGCGAATACCTTCCTCAAATTCAAAGGCTACGACATAGGCAAGAGTAAGTATGAAGATGGTCTTGAGTCTATCATGCGTGATATTTATGCCGCTGCTAGCGCGAAGGTGGGAGCTGACAATGTCGATGATTTCATCATATTGCCGTCTGACGTTGCGGTAGCTTCAAAAATCGACCCCGCTGTCCGCCGCGCAACGGTCGCGATTGATGATGTCGAGACGGATGATTATATTTTGGATATCGGCACCTCGTCGATTGGTTCAGCTGTCGAAGCGGTGACCAACGTCGGTACGGTGATATGGAACGGTACGCTCGGTTATGCTGAATTACCACAGTTTGCCCACGGTTCAGCCCGTATGGCACTTGCACTGGCGAGCCAGCCTGAGACAACGTCCGTCATCGGTGGCGGTGATACGGCTGATTTCGTACTCCACTGGGATGCGCAAAGCGGCGGTAGCTTCTCGCATGTTTCAACCGGCGGTGGCGCCAGCCTCGATCTCATGGCCGGTGAGCCAATGCCGGGTATTGATGCACTGTTGGATGCGTAGCTGGACGGGATAGACAATGTCAGATACACTAATACTCAAGAGAAAGCATAAGCGATAATATATGCGAAAAAAATTAATTGTAGCCAACTGGAAAATGCACCTGAATACTCATCAGGCGAGTTTGCATCTCCATAAATTAAGCGAGCTCATCGCCGTCCGCCGTGACGTCGAAGTTGTTCTCGCACCAAACTTTCTCGTCCTCCAGTCGCTCAGTCTTCAGGTGAACCATCGTCAGTTCAAACTAGCTGCACAAAACTGTTATTGGCGAGACGAAGGTGCGTATACCGGTGAAGTATCTGCCACGATGCTGCATGGGTTGACACAGTATGTCATCATCGGACACTCAGAGCGCCGTCACGTGTTCAATGAGCATGATCGAGATATCCGCCATAAAGTCCAGGCTGTGGTTCGTAATAGTATGAAGCCAATCCTCTGTGTCGGCGAAACCGCCGCTGAACGTGCGGACGGTGAGACGCTTCATGTGCTACATGACCAAGTTGTCAGCGGTCTTTTAAATGTGACGAGTGAAGAGATTAAACATATTGCTATCGCGTACGAACCAGTATGGGCGATCGGAACTGGTGCGACGCCATCACCTGATGATGTCAAAGATGTTGCCAAGGCGATTCGCAAACAAATCCGTTCCCTCTATGGCAAGCAAGCCGCCGAAGATGTCAGTATTCTCTATGGCGGCAGTGTCACGGCTGAAAACTCACCGAGTTATATTCGTACCGAAGGTGTTGATGGACTGCTCGTTGGCGGTGCCAGCCTCGATGCACGAGGATTCGCGGGTATTGTAGAAAGTGCGCATGTAAAGGATAATGCTTAAAAGATGAATAGGGTGGTATGAAAGATATTGATTTTGATGAACTGGACAAAGCTGTTGGCTCGGTACTAAATAAGACCGACTACCAGACCACGTCGCCAGTCTCTACGCCCACACCTTCTTCACCTCTTGCTGCAGATGAAAATACGGACGAAACGCCAGTCGCGGTAACAAGTCCTGTCATCCCACAGCCTGTTGTAACGCTACCTGAAGAGGTAGTGACGACTCCCACGTCTGCACTAGTGGTAGAGCCGACGACGCCATCTCATGAGACACCTCGAAGTATCGTGCCACCTGCACGTCGACGAGGACAATTTCTCGATATGGTGCACCCATCTGCAGACATGACTCAACAGCACGATACTCCGCACCCGACAACTATGCGAAAGAAAATTTCTCCGCTTGCTCCTTCGGTAACCCCTGTTGCTGAAGACACTTCTGTCATCAATCCTGATCCCACTCCAGAGGCAGGTGTTGAGCCTGATGAGCCGATTGCAACTCCCGTGACCCCGAGCCCAGAACCTGCCGCATCAAAATGGCCAGATCCACTTGAAATGATTTCTCCTACTGATCCGGAAGTCGAACCTGCATCTGGAACAGTGCCTCAAGCAGAAGTGACAGAGACGACTGTCGCGTCGATGCCAGTCAGCGTTATACCAGAACCATCCTTTCCGGCACCAGTCGAAGCCTCTCAGACGCCATTTGTGAGTGATGCGCAGGTAGAGAAGCGCCCACTCGGTGCGTTCAATGATGAAGACGAAGACACAGAAACAATGCCAACAAGCACGGCTTCAGAAAATGATTCATCTGCTCCGACTACGTTCTTGTCAGCGGAGCTCGATTCTAGTATCGTTTCTGTCGAGTCACAGGAAGAAAAAGAAGAAGAACCAGCACCTCGTCCATTTACGACAGAAAAAGTGGAAGCACACGAGATCTCACCAGCAATCGCGACCGCTCAGGCTTCAAATCCTATGGTGCAATCGATTTCTCAGCAGTATACCACTCCTACGGCAGCCGCTCCGGGTGAAAATGATGATCAATTCTCTCTCTTTAGGGAAGACTACCATCAGCCGCTCCTCCCGTCAGGGCAGAAAAAAGGTATATCTAAGCTCATCTGGATTTTGCTTATCTTTATTGTCCTCTTAGCTGTCGGTGGCGCTATCGGCTACTACGCCTATACTGCCGGTCTTTAGGTTGTAGTTCATAAAACCTCAAGCGTGACGAATTGATCGCGTACAATAGAGGGTATGTCATCTCATCTTATTACTGGTTTAAACCCAGGCCAAGAAGCTGCCGTTTTGCACGAGACGGGTCCACTTTTGATTTTGGCCGGTGCAGGATCAGGCAAAACAAAAACATTAACACATCGTATCGCCTATCTCGTGGCCGAAAAACAGGTGCAGACTGAGCGAATCCTTGCGGTGACGTTCACGAACAAAGCTGCACGCGAAATGCGCGGAAGACTCGCAGGTCTGCTCGGAGAAAATGCAGATAATCGCAGTTTTATGCCGTGGATGGGGACATTCCACTCTGTTTGTGTTCGGCTTCTGCGTTATGACGGCGAGCACATTGGAATCCCAAGAAACTTTGTCATCATCGATGAAGCTGATCGCTTGAGTTTTGTGAAACAAGCAATGAAAGCACTGGGGATCAGTGAAAAAAGCTATCCTCCACGCAGTATCGCCAGCGCTATCAGTAGCGCCAAGAATGACAACCTCTCACCTGATGAGTACGCGACGCATGCGAAATTGCCGCTCCAGCAAGCTGCCGCTGACGTGTATCCGCGATATGAGCGCATCAAAAAAGACGCTGCTGCACTCGATTTTGATGATCTTCTCCTTGAGGCGGTGCGCATGCTTAGTACCGTTCAACCGCTGCGTGACAAATGGCGTTACCGTTTTATGCATATCATGATCGATGAGTATCAGGATACAAACGCCGTTCAATACCGACTCGTAAAACTCCTTTCTAACGAAGAGCAAAACATCTGTGTGGTCGGTGACGACTGGCAATCGATTTATTCGTGGCGCGGCGCTGATTTTACGAACATCTTGAACTTCGAGCGCGATTTTCCTGGCGCAGAAATCGTAAAACTAGAACAAAACTATCGCTCAACGCAGGCAATCCTCGATGCCGCACATCAGGTGATTACCAAAAACAAGCAACGTTCCGATAAGGCATTGTGGACTGATAAGGCTGGCGGGCAGCCGGTTCAGGTCGTGCATGTCAGCTCTGAGCTCCATGAATCCGAAGCAATTGTGACGCGGCTCAGGAGCGCTGTCGACCTCAGGCTGCGAGGTTACGACGAATATGCAGTCTTGTACCGTACGAATGCACAAAGCCGTGTCATCGAAGAAGCGTTCATCCGCTACGGTATCCCGTATCGCCTCGTGGGCGGCACTCGATTTTATGATCGAAAAGAAATTAAAGACATCGTTGCCTATATGCGTCTCATTTATCAGCCATCTGATCGTGCCAGTTTTTTGCGTGTCGTCAATACGCCAGCTCGCGGTGTCGGCCCGACAAGCGTCGAAAAGTTCCTGACATGGCGGGACAATACGAGCATGACAATCGTCGCTGCACTCGAAGCAGTTGACCTCTGTACGGTCATTACCGCGCGAGCACGAGTCGCTCTGCGCGAGCTCGGAGATATCCTGGCACGTCTCACTGAGCACGCTGCTGATATGAGCCTTCATGAACTCATGGAAAAAGTCATTGAACGAACCGAATACCTCAAGTATCTCGATGATGGGACGCCGCAAGCTGAAGACAGGCAAGAAAACGTGCGCGAGCTTCTCTCTGATGCCCAAGAACGAATAGAGCTCGACCTCGCAACCTACCTCGAGGAGGTGGCACTGATTTCTGATCTCGATAATGCCGCAAGTGGTGAGCGAGCAGTGACACTCATGACACTCCACGCGGCAAAAGGACTCGAGTTTCCAGTAGTCTTTATGATTGGTATGGAAGAGGGGATCTTTCCGCATACCCGTGCGCTGTACGACCAGAGTGAAATGGAAGAGGAGCGGCGACTTTGCTACGTCGGAATGACACGTGCTCGCGAGGAGCTTTACCTCTCGACGGCAAGTTCACGACTCATATTTGGTAATCGACAATACAATCCACCGTCACGTTTTCTCTCGGAAATTGAAGCCCCTGAAATCGCGCCGGCAGCTCAGTTCGAAACCCGGTATCCAGATGAGCCGCAAATAATTTATGACGATGTACCCGAACTAGAAGAAGGCGATCAAGTGCGTCATCAGCTCTTCGGCGTCGGACGAGTTGTTGGTATCGAAGGTATGACAATCGCTGTCGAATTCAATGGTCGCGGCGTCAAAAAACTCAATAGCGCTTTCGCTCCCTTAGAAAAGATCTAGACGGCTCAGCGGGATCTCAGGAGGCCGTGCTTGCTCCATTTACGTATGGAGAGTATAATCATTCGTATCTGTTGGTGAGTAATCTCAACTGGTGTGTGTAATCAAAATTTTCAATGAAGATAACATATTTAAAACAATCCCTCGTGAGTGGATGGTGGCTTCTTGCGACAATCCTCGTTTTTGCACTGCTTTGGTCGGTGCGATCAGCGACCGCTGAGTCTACAGTTCGTGCCACTGGGGAACGATTAATCACTGTCTATGATCGTGGCCAGGAGCAAAACATCGTCACGCGAGCGACAACGGTTCGCGATGCGCTCAAAGAGGCTGAAATAGACGTCAACGATATCGATATCGTTGAACCAAAGCTTGATGCAAAACTGACCGCTTCACACTATAGTGTCAATGTCTATCGAGCTCGTCCGGTTGTTGTCTCTGATGGCATCAGCAGTACGCGCGTCATGACCGCGGCTCAAAGTCCGACGGCGATCGCTAAAGCAGCCAAGACAGCACTCTACGACGAAGATCAGACCAAACTAAACCGTGTTGACGATGTGCTCAGTGATGGCGGTGCGGGCCTCAAAATGAGTATCGATCGTGCGACGGCGTTTACGTTTGTCCAGTATGGCAAAAGCTTTACTACGCGAACGCAAGCGACGACAGTTGGTGCAATGCTCAAAGAAAAAGGGATCGAACTCGGTCCAGACGACGGGACGTCGCTTTCATTCGAAACCCCGATTACCGCTAATATGACCGTCGCCCTCTGGCGTAACGGTGTGCAGACCATCACCCAAGAAGAAGCGGTCGCTATGCCTGTTCGTCAAGTGAAAGATACTGAAAAAGAAATCGGCTACAAAGCTGTTCAGACCACTGGTAAGCCAGGTAAAAAGCAAGTGACCTATGAAATTAATACACAGAATGGTAAAGAAGTTGCTCGTAAAGAAATTCAAAGCGTTGTGACCGAACAGCCAACCGAACAAGTAGAAGTGATCGGTGCGAAAACCAAAGCGATCACCGGTTCATGTGGTGAATGGATGGCTGCCGCAGGTGTACCAAACTCAACGAGTGCTAATTATCTCATCGCAAAAGAAAGCGGTTGTAACCCTAACTCAGTGAACAAGAGTAGTGGCGCTTGTGGGATAGGTCAATCATTGCCATGTAGCAAGATGGGACCAGTTAATGCTGACGGTACGAGTGCGGTTGACCCTGTCGGTCAAATGCGCTGGATGCACAATTACGTGATGGGACGTTACGGAAGCTGGGATGCCGCTGCCGCCTTCCATCGATCACACGGTTGGTACTAGTGCCTAATAAATCTCTCGGACAACACTGGCTCAAAGATCGCCTCATTCTCGGGGCGATTGCTGATTCTGCCGAACTCACACCCGAAGATACGGTGCTTGAAATTGGACCCGGTATGGGAACTCTGACCAGTGTATTGCTCGCACGCGCGAGTGAAGTCGTGGCGGTTGAGTTCGATCCTGAACTCGCACGCAAACTACCTGGTCAATTTCCGGGCAAAAACTTGACCGTTCATACGGCAGATATTCTTTCATTTGATCTCACGCAGCTTCCCGAGAATTACAAAGTTGTTGCCAATGTGCCGTATTACATCACCAGCAAAATCGTGCAGCTGCTGATGACCGCCAAAATAAAACCATCTATTTCGGTACTACTCGTGCAAAAGGAAGTTGCTGAACGTCTGGCAGCTCGTCCGGGCGATATGAGCATTCTCGCAATCAGTGCCCAACTTTTTGCGGAAGTAAGCCTTGGAGAGCCTGTCCCGGCCTCCTACTTCACCCCGCCACCAAAAGTAGATAGCCAAGTTGTCGTTATGAAAACGCGTACAGTATCGTTGCTCGGAGACGTCGAAGAGAAAGAGTTCTTCCGTGTCGTCAAAGCTGGTTTTTCGGCTAAACGCAAGAAACTTCGCTCGAGCTTGGCGGGTGGTCTTCATATCGAAAAACCCGAAGCAGAAGAATTGTTGCGATCGGCCAACATCAGTCCAGACGCCCGTGCGCAAGACTTGAGCATCGAAGACTGGTTGCAACTCACGAAAGTAGTTGCATGATCAAAGCTGACCAGCCGACGTTTTTTAAATCGAATGTTATTGTAGCGCTATCGAGCGTTCAGGATGGCAATATGAGCTATGATCGCGGAGATGACGTGAACGCAGTGCAGGAAAATCGCCGCAGGTTTCTCTCGAGCCAAATGATCGCCATGCAGGCGAGTGTCCTGTGTAAAGTGACGTATGACCGAACTGATTTTACCCAGTATCGAGTAGTTGATAGTTTTGACCGAGGGAAGGGAATGACTCCTGATAATGAAATGGTAGTGGCTGACGCACTTCTCACCGATGATAAAGCCTGTGCACTCTTCTTGCCGCTTGCTGATTGCGTCGGAGCAGTATTTTATGACACTGCAAGACAAAGTCGGTTGATGCTGGCCCACCTTGGACGTCATAGCGTCGAACAAATGGGTGCGCAAAAATGTGTCGAATTCATGCAGGATAAATTTGGAACAAAACCGACCGACTTGCTCGTCTGGCTCGGCCCAGCTCCAAACGGGGAAGCGTACCCTATCCACGCTCGAGATGGAATGAGCTTTCATGAAGTGATCGTTGACGATCTACAGCGTGCCGGTGTCACAAAAGACCAAATCGAGCTCAGTACGGTGGATACGGTGACCGATAAAAACTATTTTTCTCACAGCGAATTTCTCAAAGGCAACCGCGAAACAGACGGTCGCTATGCGATCACTGTCAAGATGCGCTAATCTGTTACAATTGAAATAATTATGAGCAAAAAATTATACATTACGACCGCTATTCCCTATGCCAATGCCAAGCCGCATATTGGCAATGCCCTTGATTACCTGCTGGCAGATATTTGGGCGCGATATCAAAAACTGCAAGGTAAAGACGTACGCTTTCAAGTCGGTACGGACGAACATGGCAATAAGATTGCTGCTAAGGCGGCTGAAAACGGTCTTGAGCCTCAAGCCTATGTCGATAGCATGTACGGAAACTTTGAAACGTTGATGCGAGCCGTCGGTGCAGACTTTACTGATTTTATTCGAACAACTGATGTTCACCACAAAGCAGCCGTCCAGTTCATCTGGCAAAAACTCGAGCCGTACATCTACAAGGGAAGTTATGAGGGCTGGTACTGTGTGGGTCACGAGGCATTCTTTACGGATAAAGAAGCGGCTGAAACCAATGGCATTTGTCCCGATCATCAGCAGCCATATCAGCGACTCAGTGAAGAGAACTACTATTTCAAGATGAGCGCATTTGGAGACCGTATCCGTGAAGCTATTGAGCATCATAAGCTCGAAATTGTTCCTGAATTCCGTAAAAATGAAATCTTGAACCTGATCAGTTCAGGCCTCCGAGACATCAGTATCTCTCGACCACGCAAAAACTTGAGTTGGGGCGTGCCTGTACCTGGCGATGACTCGCAGGTCATGTATGTCTGGATCGATGCGCTCAGTAATTATTTGACCGTACTCGGTTACCCTGATGATGAGTCCTGGAAAGAATACTGGCCAGCTGACGTGCAAGTCATCGGCAAGGACATTTTGCGTTTCCATGCTGCTATTTGGCCGGCAATGCTGCTTGGGCTCGAAGTTCCGTTGCCGAAAAAACTTCTCGTACACGGGTTTATCAATGTCGGTGGCTCAAAGATGAGCAAGACAGTAGGCAATGTCGTGGATCCGATGGAAGTGATCGAAAATTATGGTGTCGATGCCTTCCGCTACTACTTCTCTCGTCACATCCCAACATTGGATGACGGTGATTTTACGTGGGAAAGATTTGAAGCAGCTTATAACAACGAACTGGCAAATGAACTGGGCAACCTCGTTTCGCGCGTGGCGCAAATGGTCATGCGCTATCAGGCGGGTGTCGTTGGTGACTCTATCAAAGCCGAACACGATGCTGCTGCTTACCATGAAGCGGTTAAAAACTTTGAATACAACCGTGCTCTCGATGAGGTGTGGTTGATGGTTCGCTCACTCAATCAATATCTTGAGAGTGTGAAGCCGTGGGAGATCGCCAAACAGCGTGAAACTGACCAGGATGCTGAAGCACATCTTTCTGAAATTCTTGCCCACGCTGTCGGGACGCTGCAACAAATCGGTGCGCTTCTTGCGCCTTTCATGCCGGCGACAGCCACTGATATTGCCACTATTTTTGCGGACGGTGTCATCAAGCAGCAACCGAGTGTGCTTTTCCCGAAGAAATATTTGCATACGACCGATCCCCGCGCTGCGCATACGGCATAGGTATCTTATGACTTTTACTGATACGCATTGCCATATCCACGAATCAACCTATGCCGACCCGGAAGGTGCGTACCAGCGCGCGATGGAAGCGGGTGTCCATCGTTTGGTATGCGTCGGAACGGATAGCCGTAGTTCTCTTGAAGCGGTGACGTTTGCCCAAACACACGAAAATGTGCGAGCAAGCGTCGGTTTGCATCCGCATGATGCAACAAGCGGTATCGCTGCAATCAATGAACTTGAATCGCTGTTGCAGCAGGATAGTCAAAAGAAAATTGTGGCGATAGGTGAATGCGGACTTGATTATTTTTATGACAATTCACCACGCGAGCAACAGATAGAGACATTGCATGCACAACTCAGACTTGCTCAGAAATATCATTTGCCGGTCATTTTTCATGTTCGCGACTCTTCATCCCCGGATGATATTGGATCTGTTTGGAATGATTTTTGGCCCATTTTCGACAGCTACGAGGGCTTGAGAGGCGTATTACATAGCTTTACGGACACTTTGTCAAATCTTAAATATGGACTCTCTAGGGGGCTCCTAGTGGGCGTCAATGGCATAGCTACCTTCACGAAGGACAATAATCAACGGGAAATGTTCGCCTCCATCCCTGTTAATCGACTTTTATTTGAAACGGATGCACCGTTCTTGACACCTATACCATACCGTGGTAATGTAAACGAGCCAGCGTTCATGACGCACATTGCGCAGAATATAGCGAATCTCCAGTCTATCTCTCTTGAGGAGCTCTCGCGCGCAACCGAGCGGAACGCGACCACCATCTTTTTCTAAAACACACAACAAACCGTCAACAACAGAACCAACACATTAACTTGGGTGGAGAGGTATTTGTTTTATGCCATTAGAAGATACTCCAATGACAATGTCAGCAACAGAACAGATGGATCGTCAATCGACATCTTTTGCTGAATCCGAAGAAGTGAGACGCTATTCGCTCCAGCAGCGTGAAGTCGCACAGCTCGAGCATGCTTATACTATGGCATCTCGTCGTCCAGACAGAACTGAACATCTGACTGACCGTCAGATCGAAGGTGCGATTATTTCTGATAGTGCCGAGCGCACTGAATATGAAGCTGGGTTTGATTTAGATCGTGAAGATCCAATCGATCTCGAAAAATTCACCACGCCAGATGATGAAGACGTCGAAACAGCTTTTAATAAAGTACATAATCAAGTCGAAAAAATGGATGTACTAGCGCAAACTATGCTTATCATCCAGCATGGTGAGTACATGGTACAAATCAGAGGCGTCGAAGCTCCATATTCGAGGATTTAAGCAATGGCATTATTTAAAAAAGCATTGAGTCTCATCACTGGATCACCAGTCAAAGAGACTCGGCCATTGAAAGGGCTGACTGAGCGACAGCTTATCGAGCTCGAAAGTGAGATTGGCGGTACATTATTTGGACCAATACCAGCAGGACATCGTCGTGATTTCTTTTGCCTTGATGCTCGCACATGGGTCTGGCACGAAGAGTGGATTGACACGGACACGGGCAAGAAGCGTACAAGCACAACTCGCTATGAAGCACATGAAAACGGTATTCTCAAAGCACAAGACGGCGTCAATTATCGATTTATTGAAGGCGAGGAGCTGACAAACCTGGCAGTTGCCGTCCGTCTCTATTACGAGGAAGTCATGCGTGGCGTCTATAAACGTGATCCAATTACTGGACAAAAGATAACGGAAGAACCGCCTGCTACAATAGATACTGTAACGTGAGCACTGAATTAACCGCCTACCTTGACCATGCAGCTGCCACCCCGCTTGATCAGCGGGTCTTTGCTGCTATGGAGCCATATCTCAAAGATCAATTTTATAATCCTGCAGCTGCCTATACGCCGGCCCGCCAAGTGAAGGCAGACTATGAGTCGGCTCGTCATCGACTCGCCATGGGAATCGGTGGGGCGCGCGAAGAAATTATTCTCACAGCTGGTGCAACGGAATCTGTTAATGTTGCGTTTCACGGCATATTATCTGGTGGCGGCCATGCTGTTATCGGAGCCACAGAGCATGCTGCCGTTCGTGGCGCGGCTTCGAATTATCCGCAGGCCGTTGCTGGGGCGGATGCAAAGGGAATGGTGTATCCAGAAAAAATACGAGACTGTATCACTGAAGAGACACGGCTGGTGAGTATTACGCTCGCTGATAGTGAGCTTGGGACAGTGCAGAAACTTCGTGATATCGCTACTTTGATTCAAGAGGTTCGAACGAGTCGCTTAGTTCGAGGGAACACGACGCCACTCTATCTACATAGTGACGCATCTCAGGGTGCAGGAGCGCTTGATATTAACGTTGCGCGGCTTGGTGTCGATCTTTTGACGTTGAACGCGGGAAAAATTTACGGACCAAAACAAGTAGGGCTCTTGTGGGTGAAATCAGGTATCGTGCTCGAACCACTCATCCGTGGTGGGGGACAAGAAAAAGGAGTGCGAAGCGGGACGGAAAACGTTGCCGGTGCCATCGGATTTGCCCGTGCTCTCGAGCTGGCTCAAGCTGGACGACACACTGAAAACGAACGACTCACGAAGCTTCGAGACTTACTCGTACGTGATTTGCAGGCGGAGATCACGGATCTCGTCGTCAATGGTCATACCAAGCGGCACTTGCCTGGCCATTTGAATATCAGCGTACCTCGACTCGATGCAGAGCGAGTTGTATTTGCGCTTGATAATATTGGTATTTGCATTGCGACTGGCGCAGCATGTGCGGCTAATAAAGGAACTCGCTCAAAAGTACTCGAAGCTATCGGGCTAAGCGATGAGCTGGCTGACGGTAGTCTCCGTATTACGCTCGGGCATTTAAATGATGAAGAGCAAATACGGCGTGCTATACCGTCACTCGTTGAAACAATTAAAAGGGAACGGGCACTATGAGACGCGCAACTGCAATCATGTTCGTATTGCTGTTTCTCGCTGTCATCATCGGGTTGCCAGTTTTCTTAGGGCCAAATAATCTTGCTGCGTGTAGTGAAAAACCGAGTGTTAGCGCTGGATGTCAGTCGGCTGATGCAATTGTGGCCGTCAGTGGCGGTGACACAAACGCACGTACTGACGAAGCAATTCGCCGCTACTGGGCTGGATGGGCGCCGCTTCTCATCTTTTCAGGCGCAGCACACGATACATCAGGCCCTTCAAACGCTCAGGCAATGAAAAACCGTGCAATAGAGCAGGGTGTGCCGGCCGATAAAGTACTGATCGAAGAGTTCTCGCGTAATACTGCCGAAAATGCTGCGAATACCAGTGAGTTTATCAATAGTCGTGACTTGCAACGCATTATATTAGTGACATCTGCCTATCATCAGCGCCGAGCAGGACTTGAGTTTGAGGCCCGACTTGGTACAACGGTAGAAATCGTTAATGCCCCTGTTCTCCAAGATAGTCAGTGGAGCCGCTGGTGGTGGCTGACCGGCCGTGGATGGTGGCTTGCTGGTGGTGAGCTTGTCAAGATTCTCGCCTATTACACAGGGAAGGCAGCTTAATGGCGCGAGTATTTGTCGGCATGAGTGGCGGCGTCGATAGTTCATTGACGGCGGCACTTCTCAAAGAGCAAGGGCATGACGTAACGGGCGTGTACATGAAAAACTGGACACAGGATCTTCCTGGTATGCAGTGTCCATGGGCAGAAGATTTAGCTGACGCAAAGCGAGTGGCTGTGCAGCTTGGGATTTCATTTAAAGTGTATGACTTTCAAGCCGAGTACAAACACAAAGTCGTTGACTATATGATCAGCGAATACAAGTTGGGCCGTACACCTAATCCTGACATCATGTGCAACCAAGAGGTAAAGTTTAAGCTTTTCTTGGATGCCACGCTCGAAGATGGTGCGGAAATGATTGCCACTGGTCATTATGCGCGCACAGAGGATGGCGTGCTCTATAAAGCTGCTGACCAGAAAAAAGATCAGACTTATTTTCTCTATCGAATCACTGGAAAGGCGCTCGAAAAAACGCTGTTTCCTCTCGGATCATATGAAAAACCCGTAGTACGTAAAATGGCAGAAGAGCGCGGTCTGACGACTGCTGCGAAAAAGGATAGTCAGGGAATTTGTTTTGTCGGCTCGGTTGGCATCAAAGAATTTTTGGGAGAATTTGTTGAAACAACTCCTGGCCAGGTCATTGATAAAGATACGATGCAGGTTGTTGGTGGCCACGAAGGTGCTATTTTCTATACGCTCGGACAGCGACACGGTCTCAATCTTGGCGGCGGTTTACCGTATTACGTTGTCGGCAAAGATATGGAGAAAAACGAGGTCTATGTCAGCCATAACCTCAATGCGGATGGGATGTGGCGTAATGAGGTTGAATTGCAGGCACTGCATTGGATTAATGAACCAGCACGAGAAGGTGCGCAGCTGCACGTACGACTACGTCATCAAGGAGCACTTCTCAAGTGTACCTACGAAAATGGGCAGTTGAAATTACAGGACGCGCAGCGGGCAATTACTAGTGGCCAATCCGCCGTGCTGTATGACGACGAGGTATGTCTCGGCGGTGGAATCGTCGTCTAAATCCCACGAACTCGTAAAGTTGAAAACAATATATACTATTTTGTTGCTGTAGATAAAACTATATGATATTGTTAGTTTAATCACAGCGATCACCTGCACGTGGGATATAAAATAGGAAAATAGAGGAGGAGGCATAGCCACATGGCTGTGTCTAATTTAATACGCAATGAAATCATCACAACGAACAGCAAAACTATTGGACTCGAAAGTCTTTATTGCTGCTATTTTAGCGGCAATCGTTCTCGTCACGACGCTTATCACTTATCGCATTTTAGATGCACAGCAATCAGCCCAAAAAGCTGACGCGGCAGCACAAACAGCTGCGGCAAAAACACCAGCTGCACAGCAAACACCAAATATTACTGTTTCAGAAATCGCAGGTGGACTCGATCATCCATGGGAAATTGGCTTTTTGCCATCGGGCGCCATGATCGTCAGCGAACGAGCCGGTGTGCTCAGTAAATTTGTCGATGGACAAAAAACTGAAATTATCCGACCATTTGATGTTGCAGTTCGAGGTGAAGGTGGACTACTCGGCCTGGCTATCGATCCGCAGTATGCTAGTAACCACTTTATTTATTCGTGTTACAACAGTACTCAAAACGGCGGTGATGTACGAGTTGTTCGTCGTCAGCTAGACGCCTCAGATACGGTCGTCGTCGAACGTGCAGATATAGTGACCGGTATCCCAACCGATCTTGCCGGAACACTTCGCCACTCAGGTTGCCGACTTGCGTTTGGCCCAGATGGTAATCTCTGGATTGGTACAGGTGATGCCGCTATCGGCGGTGCCGCCCAAGATCCAAAAAGCCTTGCTGGTAAAATACTTCGTGTCGATCGCAATGGCACTGAAGTATCAGGGAACCTGGGCGGGGATTCTGATCTTCGCGTATTTTCAGTCGGACACCGCAACATTCAAGGGATTGCCTTTTATGAGCGTGAAGTAAACGGATCATGGGGAATCACAGTTGAGCACGGTACGAACAGAAGTGATGAAATAAATGCGTTAAAGCGCGGTCACTTCGGTTGGGCACCACCTACGCCATATAGCGAAGTGGGCGAGATGACTGACCTCACTATTCCAAACGTCATCAAACCTATATGGGCTTCTGGGCAAAGTGATACGATTGCTCCTTCGGCAGCAACATTCCTCAAAGGCGAAAAATGGGGCGCATGGCAAAATCGTCTTGCAGTTGCAGTGCTCAAAGGGAAGATGCTGATGATCATGGACATTGCAGATGACAAGATGAGCGGCACGGCGATCACGCTACTGAAAGACCATGGCCGGCTGCGTGCAGCACAGATCGGTCCTGACGGCTCACTTTATGTGACCACCGACAATGGATCGGGTGCCGATAAAATCTTGAAGCTCACTCCTACTCTCCAATAATTAATTCGCGCATAAGAAGATACCAGTTCGTAAACGTGCTGGTGTTTTCTTATGCGCTCAATGTGACGAGTCACGACAAGCTGATACACTGGGAAGATAACCAAAGGAGATGAGTATGGGATTTTTCGATGACGCACAGAAAAAGTTAGATGAAGCAAAAAAATGGGTAGACGATCAGGGCGGTGCTGAAGGACTCAAGCAAAAGGCCAATGATCGTGCAGACGAGGTGCTGCAAGTTGCCGAAGGAATGGGTGGAAAAATTCCTGGTGACATCGATGACAAGCTGATCAACAAAGCAAAAGAAATCAAAAACAAGCTAAACGGAACGTCTTAAGCGATAGGAGGTGTGTGGCAAGATTGTCTCGCCGGTCCAGGAGATGTCACTCCGCAGAATTTGATTATTTGCATTCGGAGCGAAAGTACAAACCCAATATACGGCATTGCTACTCTGTCATAATCAGGTCACGCCTTCTTCCATGTTCAAGATGAAGGTTTTAGGAAAGATGATCGCGTACGGTACGGTCAACAGCCGACGATGTGACCGTGTCTTGGCATAGTCCTCACTGGTCCAGGCTATTCACGTAATTTTGGGTATGAAGGTTTAAGTTGAAAAGGGTGGATCAAAAATTAGCCAGTACTTTCGACGTTTGACGTTAATTTCATAATTTATTTACCTCTGTTACAATGGTTGTTATGAACGCTCAAGAAATTCGCAAAAAATATCTCGACTTTTATGCACAGCGCGGCCATGCAGTGATTCCGCGTGCACAGCTCGTGCCATACAATGATCCGTCTACGCTCTTCGTTGGGTCGGGTATGCAGCCGATGATTCCATATTTGCTTGGTGAAGCTCATCAAGACGGAAATCGTCTCGTCAATAGCCAAGTATGTCTCCGTGCCCAAGATATTGACGACGTTGGTGATGACAAACACACGACAACGTTTGAAATGCTTGGAAACTGGAGCTTGGGCGATTATTTCAAAACAGAGCAAATTGCTTGGATTGCAGAATTTATGTTCGATGTGGTCGGGCTTGATCCTAACCGATTCTACGTTTCATGTTACATAGGGAACGAAAAATATGATATTCCGCGTGACGACCAGGCTATTGAGCTTTGGACAAAAGAGTTTGAAAAACGGGGCATCGAAGCAAAAGTAGTTGAACTCGGTTCCGCAACAAATGGCAATACGCTAGGTATGCAAGGTGGCCGCATCTTCCTCTATGACGGCAAAGAGAACTGGTGGAGCCGTAACGGCAACGAGGAGGGAACGCTCATTGGTGATCCGTGTGGCCCGGATAGCGAAATGTTCTTTGACTTCGGTGAACAATATCACGACGAAGCTGTATGGGGTAAGCCGCATCCAGCAAGTGATTCTCCGCGCTTTTTTGAAATCGGTAACAACGTCTTTATGGGATATAAAAAGATTGCCGAAGGAAAGTTCGAGCCGTTGGCTGCTCCGAATATTGACCATGGCTCTGGACTTGAGCGCATCGCCGCTGCCGCAATTGATAGCCCTGATGTTTATAAAATCAGCCTTCTCTGGCCGATCATTCAGAAGCTTGAAGTCCTCAGCGGTAAATCATACGATGCTCATACCAATGCAATGCGCGTAATTGCCGATCATCTCCATGGTGCGGCGTTTTTGGCCGTTGACGGTGTTGTTCCGAGCAACAAAGAGCAAGGGTACGTCATGCGACGTCTCCTCCGACGTGCTATTCGTTTTGCGTTCGAGCTCGGTATTGAGCAGAATTTCATGGAAGAAATCGTTCCCGTTATTGCTGACCTCTACATCAATGATTTCCCAGAAGTTGCAGAAAACCGTACTAAGGTTATCGAAGTTTTAGTGAAAGAGGAAAAAGTTTTCCGGCAAACACTTCGCAAAGGACTCAAAGAAATGAGTAAGTTTGCGGCAGACGGGCTCGCAGGAACAGAGTTATTCACGTTGTATGACACTTACGGGTTTCCGGTTGAGCTTTCAACGGAAGAAGCATTTAAACAAAACATTCAATTATCCGAGAATTGGCGTGAAGAGTTCGACGCCCAAATGGCCGAACAGCGAAAGCGATCACAGACTGCAGCTAAAGGTACGTTCAAGGGCGGCCTTGGTGGCCAGACCTTGCAGCACAAGAAATATCACACCGCCACACACCTTATGTACCAGGCGCTTCGTGATGTTTTAGGCGATCATGTCGTACAAAACGGCTCAAATATCACTGAAGAGCGTCTGCGCTTCGACTTCTCTCACCCTGAGAAAGTGACTCGCGAGCAGCTCGATGAAGTTGAGAGAATTGTGAACGAACAAATCGAAAAAGACCTTCAGGTTAGTTGGGCGGAATATCCAACGAAAGTGGCTCGTGAGGGAATGGGTGCGCTTGGTCAGTTCGGAGATCGTTACGGTGATACGGTAAAAGTTTATAAGATGATTGCCGAGAATACTGAGAAACCATTTAGTTTCGAAATCTGCGGTGGTCCACATGTTGATCATACCCACGAACTGATTGAAAACGGTGAACACTTCAAGATCATTAAAGAAGAAGCAAGCTCAGCTGGAATTCGTCGAATAAAAGCCGTCCTCGCATAAACTTCTGTAATCATAACCATCATGCTGGTATAATGAAAAACAAGTATGTTACTCGACAAAATCAAAAACGCTTTGCCGTCACGCGGTGATACTAATGATCAACATCTTGTTGCGCTCGATATTGGAACGGAATTTGTCAAAGCGCTCATCGCTCGTGTCGATGGCGAAACACTTGAGATAGTTGGTGTGGGTCGCGCCCGACAAGACCTCTCTGATATGCACTCTGGTGCGATCTCTGATATTAGCGGTGTCGTAAAGAACTGTGAAGAAGCACTGGCTCAAGCCGAAGAGCAGGCTGGCGTTCAGGGTAAAAGAGTCGTCATAGGAATTGCCGGGGAACTCGTGAAGGGACTCACTAATACGATTCGCTATAAGCGGCCACAGCCGGACCGCGCGCTTGATATTAACGAGATGGAATTTATCATCGAAAAAGTGCAGGAGCGAGCCCAAACGAAAGCACAGAAACAAATCGCTCTCGAAACGGGAAACGAAGATGTCGAAGTGAAGCTCGTGAACTCAGCAATTGTCAGTATTCATATCGATGGTTATAAGGTTTCAAACCCAATAGGATTTCAGGGAAAAGACGTTGCAATTCAGATTTATACTGCTTTCGCACCAATGGTACACATTGGCGCACTAGAACGTACTGCGGGTGAGCTCGATCTTGACCTCATAGCCGTCGCCGCTGAACCGTTTGCCGTTTCTCGTTCTGTGCTCGGTACGGATGCAAGTAGTAGTTTTACGGCCGTACTTGCTGATGTCGGTGGTGGTACGACTGACATCGCTGTCGTGAATGATGGTGGCGTCGAAGGCACGAAGATGTTTGGCATCGGTGGACGAAGCTTTACGCGTACTATTGCCTCTGATATGGACCTCAGCTATCAGGATGCAGAAAAACTGAAGGTGAATATTGATCATAACGACCTCAAAGCTTCAGTTGCGAAGCAAGCAAATGCAGCTATCGATAAAACGCTTGAAGTATGGCTGGGCGGCGTCGAACTTGCCCTGAGTGAATTTGACTCTGTTGACCATCTTCCGAACCGGATTTTACTTTGTGGTGGTGGCTCAAGTCTGAAAAGTTTGGTGCGTGCTCTCGAAACGCAAGATTGGTACAAAGAACTACCATTTACGAAGCGTCCGAGCGTCCAGCACCTTCAGCCGAGTGACGTCATGGGCATTACGGACAAGACAGATAGCGAGCTTGACCACACCTTCATTACTGCCATGGGACTGCTCCGTGTTGGCTATGATACGATGGTAGGGTCAGAAACTGATAGCATAAAAGACAAACTAAACAAAATTTTACGAGTATGAAAAAAGACGTCATCTATGTTGATATCGAAGATGATATCACCTCCATTATTGCGAAGGTAAAAGGTGCTGCAGCGCCTATTGTTGCACTCGTGCCACCAAAGCGTATCGGCGTACTGCAAAGCATCGTCAATCTAAAATTGTTGCAACGTGCAGCGACGGGTGTCGACAAGCGCGTCGTACTTATCACGAACGATACAGCACTTTCAGGTCTTGCTGCCGGTCTGTCTATTCCTGTGGCTAAAAATCTTCAGAGTAAACCGGAAGTGGCCGAAGTAACTGCGCTTGAGATGGACGACGAAGACGTCATTAATGGTGAAGACATGCCAATAGGTATTTTGGCGTCCTCTAGCGCTCAGCCAGAAGAAAAAGCAAAAAGCTTCGGAGCGGCCTCCTTTGCTTCGAAGCCTGAAAAAGCGGCTGCAGCGTCCACGACACCTCTTGCTGCTCGTGCTGCAGCAAATGCGCCAAAAAAGGGCTCATCTAAGCTACCGAATTTTGATTCGTTCCGCAAAAAACTATTTTTCATCGGTGGTGGTGTCGTTGCACTCACCGCATTTTTGATATGGGCACTTGCCTTTGCTCCACATGCGACTGTGACGATAACCGCCCAGACAAATACGATTAATATCAGTCAGGTACTGCAATTAAAACAAGATGCAACGCTTGATGCCGATCAGCATATCCTGCCTGCAGTTGTTCAGCAGACAAAGAAGACAACGTCAGTTGATTTCGAAGCTACTGGGAAAAAAGAAATTGGCGAAAAAGCTTCTGGAACAGTGAATATAAAGAATTGCGATAGCAACGAAGCTTTTGTTATACCAGCTGGTAGTGTTTTTAAAGCAAGTTCAGGCGAAACATATACGAATGGATCAGCAGTAACGGTTCCGGGATTTTCTGGCTCAGCTTCTGCGTGCCGCAACACTGGCGCCGGTGCTGGACGCGCAGCTGCAATCGTAGTGGCGAATACTATTGGACCTGAATACAATATTGAATCTACTAGCTACTCTGTTGCTGGCGTTAGTGGTGACGTAACTGCAACCGGTACGGCGATGTCGGGCGGTAGCAAACAAACTGTGACAGTTGTCTCAGAAGATGACATTGCAAAAGCGAGAGAGCAACTCCAATCGCAAGATGCAAACAGTGTAAAAAACGAATTGAAAAAACAATTTGAATCAGATGAAATAATCATCACTGAAAGTTTCAAGGCTGATGCCCAAGACCCTGCTTCAACACCTCGAGTTGGTGAACAAGTAAGCGGTAAGGCTAAGTTGACTGCAGAGACAACCTATACCCTCGTCGGCGTGAAACGAAGCGACCTCAAATCAAACTTCGATGCGTATCTCAAAGCGCAACTAACTGGTAAAGAAGACCAAAAGGTATACGCAAGCGGTGATAATGGTGCTCAATTCAGTCAGTTCACGACTATTGACGGTGGTTATACGACAACAGTTTCTACTGGTGCTCAGGTTGGTCCCCAAATTGACGAAACAGCGGTTAAAGCGCAACTCGTCGGGAAACGCTCAGGTGAAATTCAACAGCAACTGACAAATATTGAAGGTGTCGAAAATGTTGAGACAAAATTCTCACCGTTCTGGGTGACAAAAGCACCGGGTGAAAACAAGATAACCGTCAAATTCCTTCTCAAAAATGACGCAAACTAATACGCTCCTCTCACTTGACGTCGGAACGCGGCGCATTGGCGTCGCGGTAATCGATGGAGGTGTCAGTATCGCGCGACCGTTAGGTATCGTAGAGGTAGATGGTGAAGAAGTAGCGGCAATTAAAAAGTTGTATGAGCGCTATCGGCCGACAATGATCGTTGTTGGTTATCCTCGTAATCAATCAGGTGAAGCTACCGCGCAAACCGCACTCGTCGAAGCATTTGCCGACCAGTTGAGATCGCATAGTCTTCCTATTGCGTTTCAGGATGAATCACTCACGTCCGTTTTAGCTGAACAACACCTCAAGGCGACGAAGAAACCCTACGGTAAGGGAGATATTGATGCCGTTGCTGCCGCACTGATACTCACTGACTATGCGGAATCGCACTAATGGACATTCTTCCACCGCCAAAGCGGCCACAACCAGCGCAGTCTACTCAGACGCCACTGCCGCCAGTCATCATTCTTGAAAAACCGCAACAAACACCGGCTCCTTACCAGCCAAAACATTATTCGCGAAAACCACGATGGCCATTATGGATTTTGGCGGCCTTAGGGCTATTCGTCGTACTGGCGTTGGGTGTCATTGGCTGGTATCAATGGTCGTTGCGTCCCGTTGACGCCCAGTCAGACAGGACGGCCCACGTACTCGTTGAGGATGGTGATTCGTCGGCGACGGTTATCGACAAACTCAATACGGCGGGGGTTATTCGCTCTCGACTGGCAACCCGTTTATATATTGAGCTTTCCGGGACCAAACAAGTGCTGAAGGCTGGCGGGTATATTGTTTCACCCAAGCAGGGGCTTGCTGAAATGATTCAGCATATAGCCTTAGGAAAAACTGATGAGCAACTCGTGACGATTCCTCCAGGACGCACACTGAAGCAATTAAGCAGTGATCTCAAGCAGTACGGCTACACAGATCAAAATATATCTGAAGCATTTGAGGCACGTTACAATAGCCCTTTGCTTGCTAGTAAGCCAGCCGATGCGACGCTCGAAGGCTACATTTTTCCAGAAAGTTTCAGCGTTAGTGTCTCGACTCCACTCAATGACTTATTCGAACGATCATTTGACGAATTGTACGCTCGATTGCAAAAAGACGGCATGATTGAAAAATTTAAAGCACGGGGATTGAACCTCCATCAGGCCATGACTCTTGCCTCAATCGTCCAAAAAGAAGTATCTAACCCGATAGATCAACGTCAAGTGGCGCAAGTATTCCTGAAGCGATTGTCGATGAATATATCGCTCGGCTCGGACGTCACATTTGAATATGCAGCTGCTCAACACGGTGTAACCCCGGCAGTAGACATCGATTCGCCGTATAATACCCGTCAACGGACCGGACTGCCCCCCGGGCCAATCGCGAATATGAACTACGAGGCACTACAGGCTGTCGCCGATCCGGCACCTGGAGACTTCCTTTTCTTTGTCGCGGGTGACGACGGAACGACCTATTATTCTCATACGATCGAAGAGCATGAAGCGAATACAGCTGCGCATTGCCATACCCTCTGTAATTAATACTAGGTAATATATTGACACTATTTTCAATAGTTGGTATACTGAAAGTGCATATTGGTAGCAGTAGATCTATATTGATGGAGTGGTAAAAAGTCAGTATGGGTGGAAATTTACTCCCCACTTTGCCTACCGACGAAATGTCGATAACGGGTGACTAGCCAGTTTTGGTTATATAGTACTTAATTTTGCGAGAAAAGGTCGACGCGCACCCTGTTTTCTCCCTTACGGGAGAAAAGAAAGACAAACTAACGGTAGTCGTTGTTCTGGCAACAGACAACAAGGAGATTATTATCCGTACCACACACACCGCGGCATTGCCTCAAAACAACGCCAACGTTATCCAGAAAGCACCTCGTTTATCAAAGCGAGCGCAGCGATCGAAACAACTGACGACCATCACGTCTTACGCTGCTGTTCTTGCTCTTATAGCAAGTGTCGTCTCAGTTGGTTACCAGTCCCCAGTGCAAGAGCAGGTAAACTCTCAAGCAGCAGGGTCAGTTATTGAAATTGAAAAACCATCGGTTGACCAGATTGTCGCCGCTAATCTTGCTGCATCAACTGCAGAAGTGGCGGATCTTTCTATCGCGACAAACGCAGCGAACTTATCTATCTCACTGAATGCCAAAGAAAATTTGGCTCAAAATGATGACAATCTTTTGTCAAAACCACAAATCGTACAGCCAACGTCACAGCGTGGTATCATCACATACAAGACTGTTGCCGGTGATAACGTACAAACCGTTGCAAGTCGTTTCGGTATCAAACCCGACACGGTGAAATGGGCTAATAACCTTGCAACAGATGCACTATCTACCGATACTAACCTTACTATTCCTAGTACCGACGGTGTCGTGTATACCGTGAAAGATGGTGATACGACAGCCTCATTGGCTTCGAAATACGGTACTGATGCAGCTCGTATCGTGAGCTATAACGACCTCGAAGTCTCAGGTCTAAAACCTGGTATACGAATCGTTATTCCTGGCGGTATTGTCCCTGAAAATGAACGGCCAAAATTAATTGTTCCTCGTGCTACGACGAGTAGTGGGCCAAGTAATAGTGTTCGCACCTCAGCCTCAACGGCAGTTGTCGGCAACAAATATGATTACGGATACTGTACCTGGTATGTCTATAACCGTCGTGCACAAGTCGGTGCTCCTGTCGGCAGTTTCTGGGGAAACGCTGTGACCTGGGCAAGCTATGCTCGCTCTAGTGGCTACCTCGTTAACAACACGCCGTCAGTTGGTGCAGTCCTGCAAAATGGCGGAGGCTATGGTCACGTCGCCTTCGTCGAAAGTGTCGGCGCTGATGGGAGCGTCACCGTTTCAGAAATGAACTACGTGGGTTGGAATGTTGTCTCAAGCCGAACTATATCCGCTGGACAAGCTAGCAGTTATAACTACATTCACTAGGTAACTCGTTATATTAAAACAAGCAGCTTCACTATGACGCTGTTTGTTTTATATGGTATGAAAAAGCTGAGATTAGAATGAAATGGCCACCTCTGTTATACTAGAAGTATATGTTTGCGGATAGTGCGGTAGTACTCATTAGTGCGGGACGTGGCGGTAATGGCGGCCTTAGTTTTCGACATGAAAAATATGTCGATAAAGGCGGTCCAGATGGTGGCGATGGCGGCCGTGGCGGAAACGTCGTTTTTCAAGCTGATGAAAATCTCAACACTCTCTCCCATTTTCGACAACGCCAAGAGTTAAAGGCAAAAGATGGTGAAAGCGGCACTGAGCGACGTAAGCATGGAAGAATGGGGCAAGATCTTGTCGTACATGTCCCTGTAGGAACACTCGTCTATAAAGGTGAGACGCTACTGGTAGACTTTACTGTACAAGGGCAAAAAGCAGTGATTGCAAAGGGTGGCGATGGTGGATTTGGAAACGCTCACTTTAAGAGCTCCACACGGCAAGCACCACGAATTGCTGAAGTGGGCGAAAAAGGCGAGATAATTGAAGCTCGACTTGAGCTTAAGCTATTGGCAGATGTCGGGCTTGTCGGATTTCCGAATGCCGGAAAGTCTACCTTCTTGAGTGTTGTCTCGAATGCTCGTCCTGAGATAGCGGATTACGCCTTCACGACACTAACACCTAATTTAGGAGTAGCTGATATTGACTCGAGCTCACTACTGATTGCCGACATTCCAGGTCTCATCGAAGGTGCTGCAGAAGGCAAGGGGCTCGGTGATGCCTTTTTGAAACATGTTGAACGAACAGCCGTGCTGTTGCATTTGATAGATGCCTATACTGATGACCCTGCGACAGCCTATAAAATAATCCGAAATGAATTAGCGGCCTATAGCGATGAATTAGCGACACGACCCGAAGTAATCGCGCTAACGAAAACTGAAGGTTTGCCCGAAGATATGATCAAAGATCAGCTCGACAAACTACGACATGCCGTACCAAAAGGTACAGAGCTCTATGCGGTGAGTTCTGCTGCACACGCAGGTCTCACGGAGATTCTCCGTTCACTTGCTGAAAAAGTCGAATACTCTCGGCAAATTGAGCGTGAACTTGCCGAGGCGACGGAGCCTGACGACGAGGTTGTTATTCGCCTGAGCGAGCAGACAGAGCGAGAGGCATGGTCAGTTCGTCGAGAAAATGACTATTATGTCGTGATTGGTGAAAAAATAGAAAAATTTGCCGCTCGTACAGACTATGACAATGTTCACAGCGTGAATCGTCTTCGCGATATCATGCGAAAGCTTGGAATTGCCCATGAACTCGAACGTCAAAAAATTCAACCGAAAGACATTGTTTCTGTCGGTGAAACGGGTGAATATCGATTTAGCTTTATCGATAATGAATGGGAAGAATAGACGCGTCGTCTATCATTGACTATATATAGTTTTTGTGAAATAATTATGTATTAGTTCGGGGTAGTCGTTTGCGCAAGAATAGGGGCATGCGACCGCTTCGAATCCCGAAGTGACATGCTTCGGATGTCGAAGCGCGTACCTATCACCTTTGAGAGGAAGTGAGTGCAGTGCGGACGCCATCCCCCGAGGCGAGTCTCCGTTTATTGCAGGCCGAGCCGTTTTTTGGCTCGATGATGTTTGCAACACCCATCTTGACCCTGTTTTATCTCAACGAAATCGGTATGAGCTACGCTCAAATCGGTATTGCACAAGCAGCGTTTCCGATCGTGCTATTCCTGTGTCAGATTACTGCAGGCAGAATTGCTGATCTTTACAGCCATAAGTGGTGCAATGTCAGCGGCAACCTTCTCGCTGCAGCTGCGTACTTCGCATATGCCAATGCCGAAAGTTTTTATAGCGTCGTCCTCGCGGAATGCGCTATCGGCGTAGGCTTGGCGTTCAGTGAAGGAGCTGATACTGCGCTTCAACGTCACTATGCGTCGCGCGTGGCACGGAGCGCCGTTGCAGCTGATGATCTTTTTGCTCAAGTCAGTGTTCGCATTGCCAAGTTACGGCAAGGTGGACGCTGCTTTGCCTACCTGATTGGTGGATGGGCGGTAGTATCACAACCCCGCCTCGCCATTTGCCTTGTTGGGGTCGTGTTTACGATTGCCGCTGCAGTTGTTCTGTGTGTGCCAAATATCCATCAAACGCAGCGTCGTGCTGGAGAGGTGCTACGTAGCATCAAACATGAAGGAAGAGACACAATTGCGTATGTAAGGTCGACATGGCAGCACGGGCCGCTACGGTGGCGAATGTTGGCTATGGCAATCTGTGTTCAAGTACCTGCTGCGATCATGATGGTGCTGTTCACGCAGCTTTTAATCGCAGCAGGCGCACCAGATTTTGTTGTTGGTATTAGCTGGATTGCGTTTATTGCATCATGTTGGGCTGGAGCGCATATTCCAGGTTTCAAAAGAGTCGCACGGCAAACGCCTCTGTGGCACTACACTTGTTTGTGTGCGGTGTTTGCAATGTCAACCGTGTGGCTCGTTTTTGGAGTCAATCTGTGGTGTGTATTGTTACTACTTGGTCTGGGTGTTGTCATTGGGTGGACCGATGCCATTGCAGGCCCGGTAGTACTTAAAGCATTGCAGGATAAGGAAAATGTTGCGACGGTCATGAGCGTCCATCGGACGATCGAAGCAATCGTTGCAAGTATTGCATTCCTTGTCACCGGTTTCGTTAGTACTTCAGGACCCCGAAATGGCGTCCTCGTTTGCCTGGTGATGTTCGTGCTTGTCGCAAGTATCATCTGGTTCAAACTAAGACGCCACGGCTGAATAACTCTCATATATAAGGAAAAGGTAGATGCCCCGTTACAGATATGTGACGGGGTTTTACTTTATATACCAAAATGATGTTGACATAAGATAAATTATGAATTAATATATATTAGTCAACGCGATCGAGACAACTCTCGCGAGTAAATTAACAATTGGAAGTACGCTGACAATTCACTGTTATAGAGTGTCGTTGAAGTTATATAAATTCTTGTATGACGTCATCGACACTATAGAGGAGGTGAAAAAAATGAAGTTCGACGGCCGCCTCTGAGCAACCAGTTCTCTTCGGAGAGCAAGCCAACCCATCCACACACAACACTAGGAGGTGCAAGATGAAGTTCGACGCCCGCCTGTGAGGCATCAGCCAGCTCTTGCGAGCTGAAGATCTGACATAGTCAGATGGTGGGGAGCGGGGGCTCCTCACCCTCGGGGATTTTTCTCCGGCTCATGTTGTTTTGTACTTCCAATTAGTTTTACCGATACACGCACATACCGAATGGTATGTGCGATTTTTTTATGCTCACGAATGACGCGAATTAAGTGATGGGTATGCTCGGGTAAGTTTTGAGAGTGATATATTATCGATCCGGCTAATTTCTGCGAGAGTCACGTGGCGTTGCAACCCGCAATACCGGACAATCTCTTCTACGGCTTCAAAACATGGATACGGGTGAAACCAGACACTTTCGCGAATCATTGTAAACCCCAAACGGTCTAATTGTCGGGCGAATAACCGACGCTGAGCGCTTTGCGTCCTCGGCACATCGTACGTGACCATTCGCCATAGGTGATCCCATGCGGCAGGTTTTGCGATCATGACGCGCTCAACTTGTGCGCGTTGCAGGCGGTGTATGCCTTTGACGGAAAGTTGAAAATGAAATGTTTTTTGTGTGTGGGTAATTTCTGCAAGGTTTTGGCGCCTAATTTCTGTAATCACGCGAGAAATTTGTGAATCGTCGAGATCTTTGAGACCAAATTTTCGACAAGCCTCATTCATGCTAGATGCAGTGACCTTAATACCAGACATGCCTTCGCTGCCGATTATTTCAAGCGTAGTATTCACTGCATTTTTTGTTGTCATATCCCTATCTTCGCACAAAAGGAACAGACAGTAAAAACTATTGACATAAATATAACTATATGCTATTATGATTTCTAATCACTTGTTGAGATTTATTTCTCCGTGTGAACATTGACATGATAGGAATCTTGACGAAGTAATTCGTGATAATAAATATTGTCGCGTGTTACTTCGTCAAGACAAACAGGAAACGGCCGTTCTGGTTGTTCTTGGAGAAGGCCTTGCACAGGCTCACCGTGCGTCGCACCCAACCCACTGTAGCTTCGGCTACACAACGAAAGGATTTCGACGTGAGTCGATCGCCGCAGGACACCATCCTCAGCAGCACCAGCACCGTGAGCAGCTCGCAGCACGCCGGCGGCCTCGCCGGGACCATCCCGGGGTCGGGCCCCGACACCCTCGCCGGCCAGCCGGCCGGCGCGCTCAGCTCCTGAGCTGAGCGCGCCGCGTTTCAACGCCAAAGGTTCGGTGGAGTGACAGCCATCTAAACGAACCTGCCGTTTCCAAACGGGGCGGAGCGTCTGTCTAGAAGGTGGGGTAACCCACGCGCTAGCGACGCCGACACGAGCGAGAATACTGCTTGGCACGCAGTCATAAATGCATTGAGCTTTCGCCATGTGCTCCCTGCCATACCCTGTAACTCCTACCATATCATCCCCCTGCTGGGGTGGGCCTACAAACCCACCCCAGCACGGCAATCAACCTCATTGTTATATTTAGCGCACCACTGGGTGTGTTTTTGTTATGCAATCATAATATTATTACACAACATTTATATGTTGACTCTCAAACCGCTATCGCTAAAATAGGGCGGATAAGGGGAAGTAATATGAAACAAACGTCTACTACAAAGCGTTCAAACGCTTTATTTTTTTCACCTATAGCAACGTTGGGTATATCGATTATGGTAGGAGCCGCATTCATTGTAGGGGGAGCAAAGCCAGCAGCTGCGGCCGATGTACCCCAAACGGCAAACTGTACAGATAAAGGTGGCACTGTCTGGAACGCGAAGACACTATGGGGCAAAGAGTATACTGCAGGCGGAGTCAAAAAGATTGCAAATGACATGATTGGTTTTACAACGGCAACTCCTGCTGCTACAACAGTAGACTACACAGTAATGACGTACGATGGCGACGGAAAACTTCTTCAAACGCTGGGTAGCCAAGATCGTGCCTTTGATTTTAAACAAGGCACTGCATATCTGACACATAATCCGATAAATGCTCCGACGGCACCTGGCCGAACAAAGATACTTATTAATCTTGGTGATGGTAATGACGGAGCGGGCAATTGCACGATTACCTTTACACAAGAAGCTCCTGCTCTTCCTGCCGATATAGATAAGGCGGGGCCAAACATCACTAGTGTCACTCCAGAATACATCGGTGAATTACAGAGTATTAAAAATACCTCTGGCTGGCAAGCAATGGAGAAAGATGAGACAACAGGTGAGATGTACATGTCGCAAGCACTTCTAGGCGTTGGCAAAGGCAATGAACACGCTGTTATAAATCACTTTACGAAGGACGGAAAATTCATCGATACTATGATTGCATACAACGCTGGCCACCCGACGACACTAGGTGTCGAGCATACGGCAGAGGGCGTGTTTATATGGATTCCATGGGAAACACGAGACGCAAACGGAAAACGAACAAAGGCCGAAGTTGCACGGATAAAATACAGTCCTGGAACCAAGAAAAATAATTCTACCGATGTTCGTATGGTAAATATATTTACGACCCGTTACTCGAATCCATCCCTTGATGTCAGTGCCGGTCTCTTGAGTGTCCGTTCTGTCGATAAATATGGCGACGAATGGTATACTCGCCGAACAGTAGTCGATGTTTTGATGGGTATTGATCGACCTCTTGGAGTTGTTGGTCCACTTCCATCCAAAACTGAAGTATCTCAAGGGCACGCCGTATCAGGAAGTACTATGTATAAAATTACAGGTGCAACAAATGGCACTATATTGTTGAGACAATATAGCTTCATAACAGGCACGCAGGTCGGCGCACCACGAGATATCACGGCGCTCGTTGGCCTTAAGCCTGGAGAAGTACTCAAGGGTAACGCTTACAAAGAACCTGAGGGCTTGATGGTCGACGAGCGTGGACTTATCGCTGGCATTAAAATGTACGGTGGCGAAAGAAAAACGTTCCGACAATTTCTCGTAGGAATATGGTAGGCTCGGAAAAATTGATACCACCTTTGCAATTATTCGCACCCTTCGGGGTGCTTTTGCTATGCTAGGGGTATGCCCCAAACCTTTTTCTTTTACGACCTAGAGACGAGCGGACTCAATCCGCGCGAAGCTCGGATTATGCAATTTGCCGGACAACGCACCGATATGGATCTCAACCCCGTAGGTGATCCGGTCAATGTCATGGTTCGTTTGAGTGATGATATTTTGCCAGAACCTGGTGCAATCATGGTAACAGGCATCACACCTCAGCAAACAATGGCTGATGGTATGAGTGAGCCTGAATTTTGTAAACTACTGAGTGATGTCATCTGCTGTGACGATACGATCACGGTCGGTTTTAATAGTGTGCGCTTTGATGATGAATTCGTTCGCCATACTTTGTGGCGGAATTTTTATGACCCGTACGAATGGTGCTGGAGTAACGGTCGCTCACGCTGGGATATGCTCGACGTCGTCAGAATGGTGCGAGCTCTTCGCCCCGAAGGCATCAAGTGGCCAGTCGACGCCGAGGGCAAAGCAGTCAATAAGCTGGAACTTCTTTCACAAGAAAATGGTCTTGTTCATACAAAGGCTCATGATGCACTGAGTGATGTCGAAGCTTTGATTGGCGTTACAAAACTTATCAAAGAAAAGCAGCCAAAAATGTATGATTATCTGCTAAAGATGCGTGACAAACGAGAAGTCCTCAAACTTGTGAACCTCGAAAACCCAACGCCATTTGTCTACACAAGTGGACGCTATGATCCAAAATATGACAAAACAGTCGTGGCGTATCCTGTTGGACTCAGTCCAAAACCAGGTTCACTGCTCGTGTGGGATCTTCGTTATGATCCAAGTCAATATTTTAATGCAACACCGCAAGCTTTGGCGGGTATCATATTCGCTGATCGTAAGACGAGACAACGTGATGATTTTCAGGCATTGCCAGTGAAAGAGCTTAGCCCGAATAAATGCCCAGCAGTTGCACCGCTCGGTGTACTGGATGATTCCACTCAGGCGCGACTTCAGATTGATTTTGGAATAGTCAAGAAGCATGCTGCTCTGATTGATCAGCACCCTGAGTTCAGTGGAGTACTGAAGACGGCTTTTGAAATGCGTGAACCATATGCGCCGAGTAGTGACGTTGAGTCACAGCTCTATGATGGTTTCGGAGACAAAAAAGATGTGCCCAGGATGCAGGTAGTTCGCAATGCCTCACCGGAGGACCTTAAAGATTTTCACCCTGATTTTATTGATAAGCGGTTGGCTGAGTTACTCGTGCGATACAAGGCTCGTTCTTATCCGCAGACATTGAGTGATGACGAGCGACAAAAGTGGGAACAATACCGCGCGCAAAAACTTCAATCGGCATTACCTAAATATTTGCAGACGCTACAAAAAATGAGCCAGGGATCGTTTGACTCATTTATTCTCGAAGAATTGCAGTTGTGGGCAGAAAGTATTCTGCCCGAACCGTCTTAAGGACTGACTTCGGCTGGTTTGTGATAGCGTTTTATCGAACGTCGGCGTGACGCTTGATGACGAATCGTTTTGCGTGGTGTTGTGGCTACGGTAGCGGTAGTGCGTCGAGCGTGTGTAGTAACTGCGGCTTTTGTCGGTTGCTTGATAACCCAGCGCATCAAAAGGACAGCAAGTAGAAGAAAAGCGGGTAGCATAATCCAGCTTGGGATAACGATATCCGTGCCTGGGATAACTCCTAAAAAGACGAAGAAAATGAGCGCACTAATAGTCTGCGGCTGAATCATGACAGCAAAGGCTAGCACGATTCCAAAAGTAAGCAGGGCGCTCCGTAAACTCATAAAGTTACTATATCACGTTTTAAGCATAAACGCAATAGGTTATGGTGAAATACGCCGGTAATTAAAACAATAGTCTAATTGCGAAGACCAAGAACGCCAATGCGAATCCAAGAGCGAGGCCAAGAAGTATGTTACCAAGTAACTTATGATGACGGTACCAACGGCTCATTCCATGTATAATTTCTAATACCTGATGTTTTATCCGTTTCGCCCAGTGAAATTCACTCGCGAGTATGGCGATACCAACTAGGAAAAGAGGAATGCCACCAGGACCTGGGAGCCACCCGGTCAAACCTGCAGCAATAATGAACATCCAGCCAGTCACGAATATTAGAGGCTTACGCACCCAAGCAGGAACGGTTCGCCATTGTTGCTTAAGTGTCAACTTCATATCTCTAGTATATAGGGTCGCAATGGAATAGGGAAAAATGGTATAATAGACCAGTTCATGGCGGAGGTAATAAAAGTCACAGGAGCTCGCGAACACAACCTTAAAGATGTGTCTGTTGAGATTCCACGCGATAAACTAGTGGTGATTACGGGTCTCAGTGGCTCGGGAAAATCATCACTGGCTTTTGATACCATTTATGCCGAAGGCCAACGACGCTACGTCGAAAGCCTCTCGAGCTACGCTCGCCAATTCCTCGGTCTAATGGAAAAACCGGACGTCGATCAAATCGATGGCCTGTCTCCGGCTATCTCAATTGATCAAAAGTCTACTTCGCGAAATCCGCGCTCTACTGTTGCGACGGTGACAGAAATTTACGATTACTTACGTCTTTTATTTGCTCGTATTGGCGTGCCACACTGTCCAATTGACGGTAAGCCGGTAACTCGTCGAACGCCTCAAGCTATCGTTGATGAGGTTATGCATCTCGAGTCCGGAACGCGCGTCCTTTTGCTTGCTCCTGTTGTTATCGACAAAAAGGGAGAGTTTGCACATATCCCAGAGCAATTTAGTCGCCAGGGATTTGTTCGAGCCCGTGTCGATGGCGTTATTTATTCACTTGATGAGTGGCCAGAGCTCGACAAAAAGTACAAACACTCAGTTGATATCGTGGTAGACCGCGTGGTCGTGGATGACGAAAATCGCGGTCGTATTGCGCAGTCTGTTGAACAGGCACTTGATATTGCCGATGGCACAGTTATTGTTCTAGAAGCTGATACTGACGTGTCTCACCTTTATTCACAGCGTTATGCGTGTGTTGATCACCCAGATATTGCGATTCCAGAGCTCGAGCCACGCCTCTTTAGCTTTAATAGTCCACATGGTGCTTGTCCGGTTTGTACAGGTCTTGGTTCTCGTCTCGAAGTTGACCCAGAACTGGTCTTTAATCCGAATCTTACCATATCAGAGGGCGCAATTCGTCCGTACAACCGCGTCAATAGCGATGCATGGTGGATGAAAAAACTCGCTGCTGTAGCCGATGCTCATAGTTTTTCGATGCATAAAAAAGTCGGCGACTTAAGCGAAGAAAATCTTGAAAAAATTCTCTACGGTACGGGCAATCAAAAGTATACCGTCAAACTCGGCATGGGGCGTTCCTTTGCGACGACGTATGAAGGGGTAATCCCGAATCTTGAGCGCCGCCATAAAGAAACAGATAGCGAATTTATGCGCAAAGACATCGAGCGATTCATGCGTGAGCGGAGCTGTCACAAGTGCAAGGGGATGCGTCTCAAGCCGGAAGTGCTGGCCATCACGGTGCACGATCTGAATATTATGGATATTTGTATGCTCAGCGTCGACGAAGCACTGGAGTTGTTTGATAAAAACTTGAAACTGACTGAAAAAGAGCAGGAAATTGGCCGGCAAATCTTCAAAGAGATCTGTGCTCGTCTCGGTTTCATGCACGATGTGGGCTTGACCTATCTCGAGCTGGCACGTGCTGCGAACACTCTCTCTGGTGGTGAGGCGCAGCGTATTCGTTTGGCAACGCAAATTGGGTCTGGTCTTCAGGGTGTTCTCTATGTACTGGACGAGCCCTCGATTGGCCTGCACCAGCGCGACAACGATCGTCTCATCGGCACGCTCAAACATCTCCGTGACCTCGGTAATACCGTTCTTGTGGTAGAGCATGATGAAGACACCATCCGTGAAGCAGACTACCTGCTCGATATCGGTCCTGGAGCCGGTATTCATGGTGGACATGTAGTCGCGGCCGGCACCCCAGCTGAAGTTGCCAAAAATCCTGATAGTGTGACAGGCCGTTATCTTAGCGGTGCTGAAATGATCGAAATTCCAAAAAAACGTCGAAAAGGGAACGGCAAATATTTGACCATCAAAGGTGCTCGCGAGCATAACCTCCGCAACGTCGATGTCGACATTCCGCTCGGTATGTTAACGGTTGTTAGTGGCGTCAGCGGTTCGGGAAAATCAACGCTCGTGAACGATATTCTCGCCAAAGAATTGGCCGCACGCCTTCATCGTGCGCAAGATGTGGCCGGTAAGCACGATGATATCGAAGGGATTGATCAGCTGGATAAAGTGATCGTCATTGATCAGTCGGCCATTGGCCGCACGCCACGTTCAAATCCAGCTACTTATACCGGTGTCTTTACGCCAATTCGTGAACTTTTTGCGAATACTCCCGAAGCGAATATTCGCGGTTACAAAGCAGGACGATTTAGCTTCAATGTGAAGGGTGGACGATGCGAAAACTGTCAGGGTGACGGTGTGATCAAAATCGAAATGCACTTTTTACCAGATGTGTACGTCACGTGCGACGTCTGCAAAGGCCGCCGTTATAACCGTGAAGCGCTTGAAATCACCTACAAAGACAAGACAATCAGTGATGTGCTTGATATGACGGTTGAGCAGGCAGCAGAATTCTTTAAGAACTTGCCGGCCATCGCTCGCAAAATGGACACACTTGTCGAAGTCGGACTCAGTTACGTGAAGCTCGGTCAACCCGCTACCACGTTTAGCGGTGGCGAAGCGCAGCGTATCAAGCTCGCAACAGAGCTATCTCGTCGTGCGACCGGTAAAACGCTTTATATTTTGGACGAGCCGACGACGGGACTTCATTCTGCTGACGTCAAGAAGTTGCTACACGTCCTGCAAGCCCTGGTGAATACCGGCAATAGTATGGTGATTATTGAACACAACCTAGATGTCATCAAATCAGCTGATCATATCATCGATATGGGTCCAGATGGCGGAAGTAACGGTGGGCAAGTTGTTGCCTTGGGCACACCTGAACAAATTACGAAAGTTCCAGCAAGCTATACCGGAAAGTATTTAAAGTCATTGA